>Ga0209930_1001483_pt1 | contig 36441 bp, 43 predicted proteins | sample ThiBiot_500_biof_2_FD_183948 | JGI IMG/M metagenome (GOLD analysis project Ga0209930, IMG submission 183948) | Wastewater bioreactor microbial communities from Cape Town, South Africa - Thiocy_cont_500_biof (SPAdes) | ecosystem: Engineered > Bioreactor > Thiocyanate-remediating >... | reverse complement strand
CCGGCTTCTCGCGCGCCCGCCGCAACGCTCCCAGCCATCGTCTCGATGTGGCCGTAGCTGGAATAGTAGAGAACAAGAACCTTGGTCATTGCGAATGCCTTCTCCGTCCATGCAACTCGTTCGATGAGAGGGAATATGGTTCGTTGACGAAAAACGAGCAATCCTGGATATAGTTGCCAGTCTGGTTCCAATTTGGATACAAAATGGACAAGCTGGAAGCGATGAACGCCTTCGCAAAAGTTGTCGCGAGCGGCAGCTACGCGGAGGCGGCAAGACGGCTCAATTTAACGCGCTCGGCGGTCAGCAAGGCCGTCATGGAGTTGGAGCAGGCGCTCGGCGCAAGGCTTCTGGATCGCACGACGCGGCGCGTGACGCCGACCGAGGCGGGCATCGCCTACTACGATCGCTGTCTCGCCATTCTCGCGCAGGTGGACGAGACGGAAGCCCAGATCTCGCGACTCCACGACGAGCCGAAGGGCGTCCTGAAGGTCAACGCGCCGATGTCGTTCGGCACGCTTTACCTCGGAGACGCCGTCGCCGATTTCATGATCCGCTACAGCGATTTGAAAGTCGAGTTGACCCTTACCGACCGTTTCATCGATCCGCTGGAAGAAGGCGTCGACGTGACCGTGCGGATTGGTGCGATGGTCGATTCAAGTTTGATTGCGCGGCGCATTTCTCCGGCTCGCATCGTGCTCGTTGCATCGCCGGACTATCTGAAGGCGCACGGCACGCCGCAAAGCCCATCCGACCTCGCGGAGCATCGCTGCCTGAGTTACGGCCATATGACGTCGATGCAGCGCTGGCATCTGACCGACAAAGGCAAACCTGTTTCCGTCGCGATCGGCGCCTGCCTGTCGTCGAACAACGGTGACGTGCTGCGCGAAGCGGCGCTGAAAGGCATCGGTATCGCGTTGCTGCCGACGTTCATCGCCGGAAAGGACATTGCCGCGAAACGCTTGCAGATCGTTTTGCCCGAGAACCAGCCGGACGATCTGACGATCCACGCGCTCTATGCGCCAAACCGCTATCTCGCCGCAAAAACGCGCGTCTTTATTGATTTTCTCGTCGATCGCTTCGGGAATACGCCGTCGTGGGACGTCTGCTTCGCAAAACGCTAGTTCACTTCCGCAGCGTCCGGCGTAGCAGGTATGTGTCCATGATCCAGCCTTTACGCGCCCGTTCCTCCGCGCGCACACGCTCGATCTCGTCGACCTGATCGGCAAGCTTCCCGGAAGCCAGAACTTCGTCTGGTGTGCCGAGGTAGGCGCCCCAATAGATATCCACGTCCTCGCCGGCCAACGCCCGAAGGCCCGACCCGTTATCAAGCATCACGACGGCCGTATCGACGCCTTGAGGGAGACCCTCGAGAAGCTTTCGGCCCGTCGTGATGTGCACCGGTTCGCCAATCGCATTGAGTGCGATCTTGTGCTGAGCCGCGAGCGCCTGCACGCTCGTGATGCCCGGGATCACTTCGTAATCGAAGGCGATCTTTCCCTCGGCGACAATCTGCTGAATGACGCGGATTGTGCTGTCGTAGAGCGACGGGTCGCCCCAGACGAGAATGCCTCCGACCTCGCCGTCTTTGAGTTCCGTTGCAATGAGACGGCTGAAAATCGCGGCCTTCTCGTCATGCCATGACCGGACGCCGGACTTATAATCAGGAGTTCCGGCATCGCGCACCGGGCTCGCGGCCTCGACGATGCGGTACGCATGGTCGGTGATGAAACGCTCGCAGATCGTCGTCCGGAGCTTGACGAGATCGTCCTTCGCCTCGCCCTTGTCGAGAACGAAGAACACGTCGACCCTATTCAGCGCCTTGACGGCCTGCATCGTCACGTAGTCCGGATTTCCGGCCCCGATCCCGATGAGCAGCAATGTCTTCATGGTCGGGGACGCTCCAGCCTCTCGCGCCCGGCGCAGGCGCATTCTTTTTACTTTGCCGCGTTACGCTGCTGTAGAGATTGCAACGGCGGCAATTCAATGCCAATGCACCGTTTAACCGATCTTGAAAGGGAATTCCCCGGCCAATGGCCAAGCGCGTCGTTTTGGTAACCGGATCGTTGGCGGAGCCGCGCGTTAAGCGCATCGTCGACGATCTCAACGATAAGGACATCGAGCCGATCGTCGCCAATGTCGGCGTCAAGGTCGCGGCACTGATGACGGCGGATATCGTCGAGCGCCGCCTGAAGCTGCCGGAAGATATCGATCGGGTCATCATGCCGGGACGCTTCCGCGGCGATCTCGAACGCTTATCGGACTTCTTCGGAACGCGCTTCGAGCGTGGGCCTGAAGAGATCGCGGACCTGCCGTCCTACCTCGGGCACGCCCAGCGAGAGATCAATCTCACGGAATACGACGTCACGATTTTCGCCGAGATCGTCGATGCGACGCTGATGACCTGCGATCAGATCGTCGAGCGCGCGCGCAAGCTGCGCGCCGATGGCGCCAACGTCATCGACCTCGGTTGCTTGCCCGACAGTTCATTTCCGCATCTGGAGGATGCGATCGCGGCCTTGCACGCGGACGGAGCTAAAGTCAGCGTCGACTCCTTCCGCGCCGACGAGCTATCCCGCGCAACGCGCGCGGGTGCGGACTATCTTCTGAGCCTGTCCGAAAAGACGATCTCGATTGCGGACGAGGGGCCGGCCGTTCCGATCCTCGTGTCCGCGGGCGCCGCCGACATGGATTCTCTCGACCGCGCGATCGACATCATGATCGCCAAGGGCAAGCCGTTCTACGCCGACCCGATCCTCGATCCCATTCACTACGGATTCACGGCCTCGGTCGCGCGCTATTACGATCTGCGCAAGCGCCGACCCGATGTTCCGATCCTCATGGGCATTGGCAACGTCACCGAGCTGACCGACGCCGACACGACCGGCATCAACGCCGTGCTCATGGGCATGTGCTCGGAACTGCACGTGACGGCCGTGCTCGCCGTGCAAGTCAGCCCGCACTGCCGTACGGCGATCAAGGAATTCGATCGCGCCCGCCGTGAATTCTTCGCCGCGCGCAAGGCCGACGCATTGCCGCAAGGCTTCGGCATGGGCTTGATGGCGCTTCGCGATCGCAAGGGTTTTGCCTCTACGCCCGCCGAAATCGAAGCGCTCGCAGCGGTGCTGCGCGATAAGAATTATCGCATCGAAGTGGCCGAGGACGGAGTGCACATCTACAACCGCAACGGTCACTATGTGTCAGACGATCCGTTCAAACTCTATCCGAACCTTCAGCTTGGCGACGACGTAGGGCACGCCTTCTATCTCGGCGTTGAAACAGCGCGCGCCGAAATCGCCTACCGGCTTGGGAAGCGCTACGCCCAGGATGAGCCGCTGCCCTTCGGCATTGTCGCCGAGGTTCCGGGCGCCGCCGAAGATGCGCATGCGATGAAGTTCAAGGAAGCGGGTTCGACGTTCGCGAAGCCGAAAGTGGAGAAGGACGCCGAGGCGGAGTAGCGGCCTGAAGCGGCGTTAGCGCCGCTGGAATGTCCGCAACAGCTTGCGAAGCGTCGGACGAATGCTTTTCAGTTCTTCGACATGGATCGTCGACAGCTTGTCGATTGTCGCGTTCCCGGACTTCGTCAGCGAGACCTGAATTTTCCGCCCGTCGGTCGGATCGGGATTGCGCTCCACCAGGCCGAGATCCGAGAGCCTGTCGACAAGCTCGACGACGGTATGGTGGCGGAGCAGCAGCCGGTCGGCGATCTCTCCGACGCTCAGAGAGTCTCGTCCGGGCGCGCCCTTGACCGAGAGCATCAGCTGATGCTGCTGCGGGGTAACGCCCGCGCCATTCGCGGCCGCCTCACTGAACGCAAGAAATTTTCGCAGCTCCCAGCGGAATTCCGCGAGCGCTTCATAATTCGCTTTCGTCACAGTCGACTTTTTGCGCCGCGCCGCCGTCTTGGACGCCGGAGACGATTTCGGATTTTTGGTGACCAAAGGTGGCTCCTGTTTTGGCGGGCAGAGCGGAGGGATGACGACATCGAGAATCCAGCCTGGCGCTCCGGCAACTTCCTATTAGCGAATGGCCGCCGCCTTTCAAGCGTTCCGCGGCGCCAATTCGCCGCTGCCGGAAAGCGGGGGTATTGAGAAATATATATCGGAAAGCGATATAAAAATTACCCGCGGAATGTAACATTATTCTCCCCGCGCCGACCCTTAGTACAGGGAAATGGCCGCCGCCGTAAACGTGACTTTGGCCTAGGGTAAGGGGAGCCGGACAGGGCGTCGTCCTTCCTGTCCGGGTGAACCGACGGCAGTAGCTGACAGTAGTCTAGGCCCTCTTTTTCCTGCCGGGAGCACTACTTACCGTCGCTCGCCAGTGTTGCTGCATTCAGCAACCATTCAGGCCGGGCGGCGTTTCTGACAGCAGTTTGACTTGGAGTCATCGCCATGAAAACTCTGATCTCTGCCGTTGCGGCTTCCGTAATCGCCAGCTTTGCGCCGGGCGTCGCGTCGGCCGCTGATTTCGGCGGCTACGACGAGCAGGAAGCGGTCATCGAAGAGCGCGCCCCTGTCGTCGAGCGGGAACGCATTGTGGAGCGCCGCTACTACGAGCCTGCTGACGAATACTATTATGAAGACGAGGCACCGGTCGTGACGTATTACAGCCGCCCCTATCGTCGGCCATACCCGTACTACGCCGGTTATCCGTATCGCTTCGGAGCGTATTACGGTCACGGCCACTGGGGCCACCGCGGCCGCTGGTAATCTTCCGGTAAGGAATGAGATCGAGCCCGGCCGCAAGCTTCGCGACTGCCGGGCTCGTTCAGTTTGGTAACGACCAATCCGCCATCACCCACGCTTGGAGGGTGCCGATTTTCAAAACTCTCTTAATGCTGACGCGCGATGCAGGCGCCATTTTTGCGATAAATTTACCTCGTGCATCAACTCTATGACCTGCACCGTCGGGCGTAGAGGAGAGAAGTGCATGTTGAGCGCGAGACACGGCATCGCCGCCCTGGCTGCGGTGCTGGCGAGCGTCGCCCTTTCCGCGACCGCGGAAGCGACCTATCGCGGATGCGGGTTCGATCGCTACGGATATCACCCGCCGGACTTCAGAGGTTGCGCCCCGGTCGTCGAAGTCGTCGTCGTGCGTCCGCCCGTCGTTCGCCGTCCGCCCCCGGTCCGAGTGAAACGCGTGCGAAGAGTGAAGCCGGTTCAACGTGTACGGCCGGTGCCGAGGGTGCGCAGCGTTGTCGCGGTTCTGCCGCCGCCGCCCCCTCCGCCGACATTCGATAACTATTACGCGTCCAGGCCCATCCAGCCCGGCTGCTATTTCGACAACGGCTACGATATGCGCGTGCACCGGATCTGCTACAGTGGCTGGTAATCGCCCATTGTGTCAGTAAAAGCAGAGTCCTCATGCGTTTGAATTCAAGCTTCTCGAGAATCGCGTCGTTGCGTGTTGCGTTCGTATTGGCTTCGCTGTGCGCGTCGGCAACGGCCGGCGTCGCCGCTCAGTGCGGTAACGGACCGCAAGGCTTTGATGCCTGGCTGCAAGGCTTCAAATCCCGAGCGGCAGCGCAAGGCATAAAGCCCGAGACGGTTTCGCGCGCGTTGTCAGGCGTTACGTATGACCCGACCGTCATTCGCCTCGATCGGTCGCAGCATTCCTTCAAGCTCAGCTTTCAGCAATTCTATGCACGCCGGGTCAACGGCGCCCTCATCAATCGCGGCAAGTCTTTGATGCGCACGCATCGCGCCACGCTGGATCGCATCGAAAAACGGTTCGGCGTTCCGGGAGCGGTGATCGTCGCGATCTGGGGACTGGAAACGCATTACGGCGCCGACGCCTCGGCACGCTATTCGATCCTGCGGTCGCTCGCGACGCTGGCCTACGATTGCCGCCGTTCCGAATTCTTCACCGGTCAACTCCTGGATGCCATCCGGATCGTCGGTCGTGGTGACTTGTCGCCGAGCCAAATGCGTGGCGGCTGGGCCGGCGAAATTGGGCAGACGCAGTTTCTGCCGACACCGTATGTTCGCTATGCCGTCGACTTCGACGGCAACGGTCATCGCGATCTCGTGCGCAGTGTGCCGGACATCCTGGCCTCGACCGCGAATTTCCTCGCAAGCCACGGCTGGCAGCGCGGAGGCTCATGGCAGCCCGGGTCGGCAAACTATGGCGTCATCGGCCAATGGAATAAGGCTGAGGTCTATCAGCGGACCATCGCAGCGATGGCCACGCAGCTTGCGGGCGGTGGTTGAATAAAGCGTCCGGAGCGCTCGCGAAACTGGAGCGCTCCGCTAAGCCGTTAGTCTCGCTGTTATTTTGATCGGACCGATAACAACGAAGGATGCGTCCATCCCGCGCACGCAAAATTTTTTGTCTCTCGCGCGCGCCGAGCCATACGTTGCCCATGATTTCCGTTTGATTGTGGCGCTGCGCGAAAGTCGGCGCGGTGTGCAGTGCTAGGAAATAGGAGACGGGAGTGGCGTGGGTAAATGGGTCGTCCGATACAGCGCTTCAGCCGCTGGTCAGGCAGTTGCGCGACGCGCTGAAAAGCGCTGAAAATGAACTTCAGCGCCGGTGCTTCATCTCTTCGGAAATTTCTGAAGCCCTTGCCTCAGCCGACGCTTACCTGGGTGAGCGTGGCGCTGCGCAAGGCTCGACCGTGTCTTCTCCCGAGCGCGCACGCCGTTTGATCCGACGCGTTTAAGCACGCGCGAAATCATCACGATACGGATAATTCGGCCACGCTGCCGCCTTGCTTCTTAGGTGAAATCTCCTGGGGAGAAGGGCAGTGTTCCATGCGTATTTTTGCTCTGGAAGTTCTCTTCGCTGTCGGCGTCTTCAGCATGCCGGCGGTCGGTTCTGAACAGGTTCGGCAGGACAACGCGCCCCTGCCGCAATTCATGCCGGAGAAGGCTCGCGCCGGCATCGCCAACTCCAAACTCGCGGCGGACGAGACCCGCAAAGCTGCCGAAGAGCTCAGTGCCAAATTTTCCGACGATCAGGCGCCATCGACAGCGAGTGTCGCAACCGATCGCGAGAACTCGGCACCCGCTCCGTCCGTCGCAGACGATCCCCGAGCCGACGCGCAAACTTCGGCGCGCGTGGCGGTGCTGCGAGCCCGGCCGTCCTCGGCTTCCAGCAAGCCGAAAAGCACGCGTGCAAAGGCGGCGAAATCGAACGCATCGAAACCCCGGGTTGCAAAGTCCGTTGCACGCTCCGCGCGAGGGTCATCGGTCGATGCGCGGCCACGGGATCTGACGCCAGACCCAGTCCCAGGCGCGAAACTCGGCTGGCAAACGGGCGTCATCGGAATGCTGACAAACCCCGCATTCTGGCACTGAGCGCCTGTCGAACCGCCCGTGACGCCGTGCAAATTTGAGACAGCCTTAGTCTGAACCGGAGGAGAAGGGTCGGGCAGGCCGTCGTGCGATCTCGGTAAACTATGGCCGGGACTTTTCTCGTTCCGCTCGTACAAGGCCGTCGCGAGCGCCCGCCCGCGTGCTAAGCTCGATCCATTGCGAGGGGTCCGCCTAGTCCTAAGCCGGCGGTAGGGGAGAGGAAGGCAATGCCGGTCGTCGTATCGTTTGTGGGTCAGAAAGGCGGTGTGGGAAAAAGTACCCTCGCCCGGGCGTTCGCCGCCATCGCGGCACGCGGCAAACTGAAAGTGAAGCTTGCCGATCTCGATGTAAACCAGCAGACGTCGGTGCGCTGGGCCAGGACGCGCTCCGCGCGCGGGAACGGATATCCCGTCGAAGCGGAAGCCTACACGACATTTGAAGATGTCCTGGCGAACATCAAGGGCTTCGATCTCATCATCGTCGACACGCCCGGACACGCAAGCCCTGTAACGCTCGAGATCGCGCGGTCGTCGCAGGTCGTCATCCTGCCGACGGGAGCGAGCACGGATGATTTGTATCCGACCGTTCTGCTTCTTTACGAACTGGAACAGATGGGAATTCCGAAAGAGCGTCTCGTGGTTGCGCTTTGCCGCCTCCTCGAGCAGCGCGAGGAGCATGCGGCTCGCAAATATATCGAGACCGCAGGTTACGAAGCGTTGGTCGGATCGATACCGGAGCGCTCCGGCTATCGTAGCGCGCACAATCTGGGTCAATCGATTACGGAGACGAGCGACCAGACATTGAATCGCCGCGCGCGCACGCTGATGGAAAGCCTGCTCGAAAAAGTGATGAGCCAGCTGCAGGGATCGAACACGTTTCAAAAACGGGAAGGCAACGGTAGCGTCGCCTGATATTCGCCGACTTGTGTTGCAAGGCTTGATGGAAGGGATGCCATGCCTCAGGAAGATCGCGCCTCGACGTCCGGAAACCAACGCTTCGCGAAGTGGGCAATATTTTTAATCTTGGCGGCCGGCCTTGTGTGGCTCGGCGCCTACCTTCTCGGCGAACAGATTTACGACGCCGCCGTCCGGGTAACCCACTGACCTTCGAACTCGCGACGGAAATTTCAGACAGTTAACAGGCACGAGGCTTGCACATCTCGATCCGGCCAGGATCGCGACATATGACGATCCGGCTCGGATTAACGGACGCCAACAGCCGGAAGCACGTCATGTCTGAAGACAATGTCATCTGGGTCGATTTTCGCCTGTCGAAGGATATTCGCTCGAAGCAGGAATTGTCGTTCGCCGAGCGGATGAAGAATTACTCGGAGCGAACCCGCGGTCATCTGCAAGCGTCCAGAACGGCGCTTGAAACGATCCGTCAGTCGCTTGGCGTGAAATGATCGGGCACGCATTCCATTCATTCGTCAGCAGTCGTACGCTGATGAATGTGGCCTTGGCAGCCGCTGGGCGAAGAGTGCCTTAGTTCCTCGCCGACTCTAACAGCGCATCCGCAAGAATTTGCGAAGCTCCAACCATCTCGTGCAGCCCGGTGGAGCCGCCCTTTAAAATGCCGAGCGTGATGCTCTCATTGTCTGTTGCGATGGAAGCGTAGCAAACGGCTTTGAGTTCGCCGAGTTCGGCTTTTGCAAGAAGCTCTTTGAGGCCATTCACGAGGTCGGCCCGTTCCTGCTCGTCTTTCTTTGAGCGCTGGGAATTCAGCAGTACCAAATTGGTCATCTCGCGAACCTCTCGAAGCGATAGCTGCGGGCGCTTGAAGACTCTAACTTTCGAAATGTTGGCATGCCTGCGAGCCGCCTTCGAGGGGGGCAGCGTGAATTGCCTGTGGGTTGTCGCTTCAAGTGTTACCATCCGGACTCGCGCCGCAAGTTCGCAGCGTCGGCTGACGAAAAAAGTCTCAGTAAATGGAGCGCGGCGACTGTGAAAATGTTCAGCGACGCGAAGCGCCGGAATTCCGGCACAGACGCTGTGAAATATGGCCTGCATCAGTTTCGCGGCGCGTGAGACGATGCGCTTATCGACGAGCGCGGCCAGACCAGATCGCGGCACTTTGTGTTACGATTCCGGTGTTGGATGACGTTTCAGAAGGCAAGCCCGTACCGCGCACGGTCGAGCAGTGACGGCACGGCCTACCGGCGATGCACTGCGCCGATCGGTCCATTGCAGAAAAACCGTCACAAGGGGTTCCCACCCTGATTTTTTGTGCTATAGCCCCGGTCTGGGCCGCTCCGAAACGAGCGGCCTTACTTATCCGGATGGCGTCGCTCGATCAGCACGCCGATTGGTGACGCGGGGTGGAGCAGCCCGGTAGCTCGTCAGGCTCATAACCTGAAGGTCGTTGGTTCAAATCCAGCCCCCGCAACCACCGGCATCGCTGTCGGAGCCTCATCAGGCTTTCCAAGCAGCGCCGCTAAATTACCGGCCATCTCCAGTTGCATCGATTTAGTGCGGTCTACGTTCGGAATCGCGTCTATCCGCTGGATGAGTTCTCGAACCAGTTCGGTTACCTCGCGGTTCGAATTCTCCCCTGCCCCTAGGACGGCATGAATTTGCCGCACTGTATCGGCGTACATCTCCGCAGCTTTGGGATGCAGGACAACGACCTCAGCCGTCGTTTTAGGGATCCGCCTTTCAAGTTCGCGACGCATGACTTCCAGTTCGTTTAGTCGGGCCGCAAGTGCCCTAGGATCGCCTCCTGCCTCGATCGTCGCGATGACCGCCTGAATTTTCCTTTCCACAGTAGCTAGGTCGCGAGAGGCGTTGCGATTTTGCTTGGCACCTTCCCTCGCCAGACGTTCGCGCTCCGCGCGATAGGTCTCGACGGCAATTGCAACAACGTCGGGCGCCAAAAGATACTTCTGAAGGGCCGTCAGAACCCGCGTCTGGATCTCGGAGACGCGAATCGTCCGACGATTGTCGCAAGTTGCTCGGTTTCGGCTTGCCGAGCACCCAAGATAATCGTCCCTAACGACGATCATGGACGCGCCACAGCAACCACAGAAAACTAGGCCCGAGAACAGGTGTTTCGGACGATTTCGCCGGGAAAAATGTTTGGCGCCATGACGAAACCGAAGAGCTTGCGCAGCTTCGAAAATGTCATCGGATACAATCCGTAGTTCCGGTACGTCATGCTCGATCCATTCGTCCCGCGGATTCTCCCGAGCCTGCCGCTTCCCCGTCGCCGGGTCTTTTACGAACCGCTGCCGATTGAAAACAATTTTGCCCGCATAGAGCCGATTGTTGAGAATGCCGTTCGCACGCTTTCGGCTTCCGTTTATCGTTGACGCGTTCCACGCACCGCCCCGCGGCGAGGGCACATGTTCCCGGTTGAGTTTGGCCACTATTTCTAGCGGGGAGTGCCCCTTAGCGTATTCAGTAAAAATACGCTGCACGATAGCCGCCTCTTTTTCGTTGATGGTGCGCTGCCCCCGCTCATCGATTGATGGCACCACGTCGTACCCGTAGCATCGCCCTCCTGGAATGCGCCCCGCCCTTACCCGGCCGACCTGGCCGCGCTTCGTCTTCTGCGCCAAATCGTCGAGGTACATGCTGGCAAACATGCCCTTGAGACCGACGTGTATCTTTCCGACAATTCCATCCGCGAGCGTGACAATCTTGACGCCGGCAAACTGCAGACGTTTGTGAATGCCGGCAAGGTCCTCAAGATCTCGGGAAAGCCGGTCAAGAGACTCGGTCAAAACGGCATCGAACCTTCCCATCCCGGCCGCAGTCATCAAGTTGGCCAAGCCCGGTCTGTTATGGGTTGTTGAACCAGAGACCGCCGCATCGTCATATTCACCCACCACGGTCCAACCTTGGCGAGCGGCATACTCGCGTGCGATCTCAATCTGATCGGTTATCGATCGCGCATCTTGGAGATCGGAGCTGTAACGACTGTAGATGGCAATTCGCACGGGACTTCCCCCTCTGTCTCTCGTGCATGATCCGATGCCGCGCGAGCACGCGCAAGTGCACGAGCGAGATCGGCTACAATTTCTGAAGCTGGACGAACAATTCTGTTGGGAGCGAAGGGGGAAGACATATTATTTTCCACTCCTTTCGCTCGGCTGTTTGTGGAATTGGTTCCAGCCAGTTTCTGGCGGAACGTGCGGTCATTCGCGGCCAAACTCTTCAGGCACGCGCCGCGATGGCTCGCCCTTGAAGCGCTTTGATCGTTCAGGCCGTAAGATCTGTTCGGTTAGTGAGCGGCACGCGGACCGCGAAAGGATCAGGACGCAACGGGCCGATGACCCGCGCGATCCATTCATTGCTATTCACTGGCGACAGGAGCGTCCTGTGTTCGGAACGTCGGCCACCGCTAAGACTTTCTGGCGTTGAGTTGCCCGTTTAGCGAACCGCAAACGAGCGCAACCGTCGAATAGCGCGGATCGTCGAACGCACGTTCGAAGTCGATCACGTATGGCGTCAATGTCGGGTCGCGAGGTCCTGGCCGATCCATGCTCGGCGGATAAACGCGATTTTCAAACGCCCAAACGTCAGCCGTCGTCCTCTTCGACGGCAGCGTCAGGATCGCGGCCCTCTCGCATAGCGCTTGAAGCTTTTCTAAAGCGCCTTGCGAGATCTCGGAGAACTGCCTCGTTTCCATCTTCAATCCGGCGCCGGAGCGCAACGTCGTCTGTCACGCGAGCCGGAACGCCTGCGAACCCCACCTTGATCATTCCAAAGATCACGTCCAACGCGATCAGAGCGTCCGACATGGAGACGGTTTGCCGCTCCCTTTCGTCGTTTTCGAGTTTCAGTTTGCGCGCGCGCTCGACCTTGATGCGCTCGCCCGGCTTCGATTCTTCCGGGTTCGCTCGAGCGACCTCGGAATCGACCTTGAATTTTGTGTAAGCCTGAACCGACGCGGCGAGGGGATAGCGACCGCGCGCCGACTTTCGCAGCACGCCTTGCGCTTCCAATTGCTGGACCCAACGCTCGCCGATGCCGAGCACGTCGCCGAGCCTCGACACAGAAACCTCGTCCTCGGGGTTCGTCGCTTCGAACGCCCGCTTCACTGCGCTTTCAACGTCCGCTCGGTGATAGGCCTGAACCGACGCGGCTAAGGCGTACCGACCGCGTTGCAGCCTTTCAAAAAGGTTATGTTTCAAAGCCTTTTTTGCCGCGTGCAGCGTGATGCCCAGAACGTCGGCCAAGGCCTCCAACGTCACGGCGGGTTTTGGTTGCTCTGGTTGCATTTTCCCGAATCCGAAGTCGCGATTTTCCAAAAACAAAAATGAGCGAATGCCGGGGTGCCGCCGCGCCGCACGGCCGAGGTGCCCTGTACGGTCCCTAAGTTGTGGTTCCGGCGCAGTTGCACGCTGCGCGCGCCAAGAGACAGCCCCATCGGTGAGAACGCGGATCTCGTGCTCGAGGCGCGCTGGCAGATCCGTCGACACGAGCGCTTCGAAGGCCGCTGCGACGTGATCTTTCACCATTTCCTGGGGCACGTTCGGACCGGCGATGCGCTCGAGCTTATTGAAGCGCTCGCTCGTCTCGCTCCATGCGTGCGTATTCCAGAACACGTGTTCGCCGAGCGATTCGACGATGAATGCGGACGGATACTGTCGGCGGCGTCTCCAGGGAGAGAGAGGCTGACACCCCTTTTTTCGTCTGATTGGGCCTGAAATGCTTGGCGGGAATAGGCCCGCCTTTTGCGATGATAAGGTACTCGAGAGTAGCGCCGAGGCCTTCACTTTGCGCAGCTTCCATATCGAGAGATGATCGATTGCGTCGTGCCGAGCTGCCTTGAAAGCTCGCGCCTGGTGCGCGTGAACGCCTTGTTGCCGGGGTATCATTGATCGCACGGCGAAAGGCCCTGCGACGCTTGTCGTTATCGGCGAGTGCGTGTGCGGCGGTCGTAAGGCGCGCGATGCCGTTACCCGTCCAACGAAAGGTAAGTGTCGCCATATCGCGGATCTCTCGGTTTGTTGCCTGCGCGTTTCGGCGAAAATTATTCAGATCGTGAATTGGATCTGAATAAATTTCGCCGTTTAGAGAGGCGCGCGGAACGCGATACAAATCCCCTTTCACCGCTCTAGGTATTGAGGGCAAGGCGGGCCTCGCGTCTCTGGTCCGGTCATCGGCCGACGCCTTGCAAGCCGATTCGGCACGCACTCTCAAAGCGGCGGGATCGGGAACGGCTATCAAATAATTTTGCGGGGCGGCCAACTCCCATCACTCAAAGGCCCACTGATCGAAAGCGAGCGGTTACATAGCGGCCTCCTTGCGTTGCGCAAAGGGAGTTGCGAAAGATCAAGAAAGGCGTCGCGCTTGACGATGTTCGGTCCGATTTCTTCGCGGCGTTGGCTCTTTTTTGCGCGGTAGCGACGAGCGTCTGTGCGCAGCCTGCCGGATCATTTCGGCACGAAAAAACCCGGCTCGGAGGCGTTCCGGCCGGGTCAACTCATACGTCTGGCGACGATAGAAACGATTCGGCCAGATTCGGGGGAAAGTGTAAAGGGTCTATTGCTGTTTTTTCTAACTTTTTTCGCCTTCGTTTTCTAAATCGTCATTTGCCGCGTTTTGCGGGTTCAACTCCAGTGATGGGTAGTTGTGGTGATCGCGCATCAATATCAGCGATATCGTTTCGATAGCCAGTTCGATATTCTGCGTCATCGCCAGCACCAGAAAAAACAATAAATGGTACCGCGGGCGTAAATGCCCGTCGTTTTCGTTTGCGGAAAATAATGCGCATATATTGGGCATGAACGGAGTGCTACCGTGCGGCAGCTCGAAACTAGCACTCGCATGAACTCCAGCTAGACCGGGCGTTGCAGTATCGTTCCTCGCCACCGGAAGCAATTGCCCGGCGTGGGCACGATCCATCGTTAAAGCAGCTGGATGGCTGTGAAGCGCGCTCTCTAATTTAATCGGCTGGATGGCCGTATAAGGTTCGATGACTATGACCTATTTTGCCGGAATTCGATGGACAACATGATGTGCCGGGCGTTCGCGTGCCGGATCTTCCCTGTTGTCACGGCGGCGGATGCTCGCCCGAGGTTGCCATTCATGACGCGATCAGCGCACTATCCGAAATGGCCGAGGAAGCGCGAGGCATAACTTCGCGCGACGCAGCGTCAATCGCTCGTGATCCCAGCGCCGAATTCAATGCAGCGGCGGGTGAGAGCTTTATTCTACTGCCAGTCCTTCACGTGACCGGCGTTCCAACCAAGGCGAATATCTCGCTCGATAAGGGGTAACCTGCGGCAGTTGACGCCGCAGCGAAGGTGCGTGGCTGGACTCGGTCGATGTGTACCAAACTTGGCCGGGTCGAGACCAACGCTCGCCACCCACTCCTGCACCAACCGAATGTACTATCGTGTCGTCAGACCGACTCTGTCGCCACGGCCGGCGAAGAGAAACTGGCCCGGCTTGCGTCCGGTCAAACGTAGGTACTCGTCGATCGCCAAACGAGCCTAGTCAGTCAGCTCGAACCGAACCGGCCTACCCGTTTTCTTCTGGCGAATGCTTGCGCGATCCATCGAGTAGCCACTCGGGGCACTTTTGACTCACTGCGGACGTTGGTGAGGTCCGCTTCCGGGCACGCCCAGCGTGCCCTCAAGTCGCACAGAAGCGATGGTTCGGATGCAGGCGCGACGAGCTAATAGGGTCACGCGGTGCGAGCCGCTACTTCGAGTCAAGCCCAGACGCAACTTGGTCTGGCTTCCAGATCGACTTCCTGGCTGGCCACGTTGCGTTCACGGGGAGGGCAGGGGGCGCGCGGTTCTCGACCTCGACGATCCTGGCAAAGCTTGGCTATAAACCGCCGGTAGAAAATTCGGGGGTCCATTCAGATTGGTGGGCATCCAACGAGAGAGCCACCCGGGGGATGCCTGCAAGTGAAGTTCCTGTCGTACAACCCCGGCCACGACGGCGCTGTGGCCTTGCTCGAAGACGCGCGCCTGATCTTCTCCGTCGAGGCAGAGAAGGATTCCAACTACAGATATTCGGCTATTTCGGTGGCCGAAGTCCTGGAAGCAATCGGCGAGCTCGATGCCGTCCCAGACGTCATCTGCATGAGCGGTTGGTGGGCTCGTGATCATTACGAATTTCTGCACGGTTCGCACAAAAACGGTGGCTACCGCGGCGTGTCGGCGGAAAGCGCTATCTGGGAAAAGGGCCGGCTTCTCAAAGGGCGGGCCGACTACTTCTCTTCTTCGCATGAGAGGTCGCACATCATGTGCGCATTCGGAATGTCGCCCTTGCCAAAGGGGACACCCTGCTATGCGCTCATTTGGGAAGGTGAGATGGGCTCGTTTTATGAGATCGACCCAGACCTCAACATTACCCTGGTCGCAGATGTCCTGGGCCAGCCAGGAAATCGGTACGGACTGCTCTACGGCCTGGCGGATCCCACCTTCCCCAAGGACGGTCCGTATCCTCGCTCCTCGGACGCTGGAAAGCTGATGGCCCTCGCATCGTTCTCGACCCGAAGTTCGCCAACCAAAGCAGAGGCAGATCTGCTGCGTTTCCTTCTGGGTGGGCAGTACAGAAAGCTTAGCGACTACGAACATCTCGCCCGGGCACCGCACCTTGATGCGGGTCTCGACGATCTCGAATTTCGCAACTTTGCCGGGATCTATAGCGATGCGATTTTTGATATCTTTCACCAGTTCGCGCTCAGCAATCTTAAGCGAGGGCGACCGCTAGTGATTGCGGGCGGCTGCGGCTTGAACTGCGACTGGAACACGAGATGGAAGGAGACTGGCTTCTTCTCTGAGGTGTTCGTCCCGCCGGTCGCGAATGACTCGGGTTGCGCGATCGGTACTGCGATCGATGCTCAGTTCCGTCATACGGGCAATCCAAAGATCGACTGGGGCGTCTACTCTGGACTGGCGTTTAGATCCGAGAATACAATCGACCAGGACAACTATGAAATCTTCGAAGGCGACGATCATCTAGTCGCCGATATGTTAGCCCAGGATCTCATCCTCGGGTGGGCTCACGGCAGATACGAGATCGGTCCTCGCGCGCTCGGCAACAGATCGATCTTCGCCGCGCCTTTCAAGGACGAAACACGCGTTCGACTGAACGAGATTAAGCAGAGAGAGCAGTTTCGTCCAATTGCACCGGTCTGTCTCCGCCAAGACGCCGAGACGTGGTTTGGGTGCGATCACGACAGCCCGCACATGCTGTACACCTATCGCGCCAATACAGGGGCACTCCGGGCGGTCACTCACGTGAACGGAACCGCCCGCATTCAAACGGTCACGTCGGACAGCAACAGCCAGCTTCATGACCTGCTCGTCGCCTTCAAGGCCCGCACTGGCTATGGCGTACTTTGCAACACTTCTCTCAATTTCAAGGGCAAGGGGTTCGTCAATAACCTGACTGATCTCCACGTCTACGCCACCGAGCATGGCCTCGACGGGTTCGTCGTTGCGGGGCGCGCCTATCTCCGCAAAGGTTCCGAACGTTACCAAGCGTATCGCCGCGACCGGCGCTCTGGCGCTTCCGGAGAAACGGCGATTCAGCTCGACACCTAAGCTTGTTACAGCATCGACAGAAATGGACCCATATCCCCCCGACTTCGAGAACGACGAAGATCTTCGATCCTCCTTTATCCGCGAGATCACCTTGCGGCAGCTCGAAGATGAGACGAGAGAAACGGATGAACCTGGGGTGGCATCGGCTTCGATCCCGAGGCGACTGATCAGATACTGGCACGATCAGTCCGATCTCCCCGATGACGTCCGCGCTTGCCTCGAAAGTTGGAATCGCCTCGCCGACGACGGGTTCGAATTTCACATGTTCGACGACATAAGCGGCACTGCTTACATCGCCAGCAACTACGGAGATCGAGAGCGAAGCGCGTTCGCGCGCTGCAGTCACCCGGCGATGCGCTGTGACTACCTGCGCATGTGTTTCGTACTGGCGGAGGGGGGGCTCTACGTGGATGCGGACGACGTTCTGCTTGGAGAAGGCTGGAGAAGCATCTTTCGAGACGGAAAGCTGAAGGTCCAGCCGCTGTGCTACGACATTGCCGCTGGGGCGATGATGCCGTCCGCTTACATCTGGCAATCTGATCTTCCGGCCGACGATCGCATCTTCTACGTCAACAACGACCCGATCGCCGCTCCTGCCGGTCATCCGGTACTGCGGCGCGCGCTGCGAAATGCCACGGCGAAGCTGCTCGACGACGATCGATTTCCTGAGATCCAGTCTACAACCGGACCCGGCAACCTGACCGCGGCCTTGGCCGCCCACGCGCGAGAGTTGCAGCTGGCGGGTTCGCCTCCCGACTTCGAATTGCTGCGCGACTGGGGCTCCGTTGCTGAAATGCGTTGGGACCTGTCTTATCGCCGCGACGCACGCAACTGGCGCAACGTGTACGGCTGCTGAAGTTCCATGCGCGGTGAACCCTTGCGATGAGACTCGAGGAAGCCTCCGGCCGACTTCGACGATTTGCGTTCCGTGCCTCGCGCGCCGCGTTGGGCCTTTTTTATGGAGGTCGGATTTCGGCGTTCGGTGCAGGCGAGGGGAAGATCGGGATGATCCTGATCGTCAATCTGGACCGACAACCGCAGCGCCTGCGTCGCACACTGCGGGAGTTGCGCCGCTTCAGGACTTCCGACGGCGTCTCACTGGCTAGCCTGGCGCGGAGGCTGCCCGCCGTGGACGCGCGCGACAGCCGTGCCGTCGCCGCGACTGCTGACGTGGATCAGACCTACAGGCTCGGTGATCAGCTCTACGTCCAGCCGGATGCACGACTGGAGGCGTGTTTCGGCATCGAGGAGCCGGTTAGGATGACCCGACAGGAAGTGGCCGTCGCGCAGTCGCATGTGGAAGCGTGGAAGTTCATCGTTGCGGGTTCTTGCAACCACGTTCTCGTTCTGGAGGACGACGTTTGGTTCCGGACCGGTGCTGCTGCAGCGATCGACCGAGGATGGCGCGCCGTCGCCGACCGCCATATTGAACGGGGAGGTCCGCATCTGCTCTACCTTTCCTATGAGGACGCTGGCGGCACGGCGTCGCGTGCCGACGTCTGCGACGCGTTGTTCCGCCCGGAGCGTGGTCTCTGGTTTCTCTCGGGTTACGTCCTGTCCCGGGAAGGCGCCGAGACACTTCTAAGGTCGATGCCTGTCGTGGGGCCTGTCGATATGTGGATCAACTACCGCTTCGCCGAGATGGGCGCGCTCGCGCTTGCTTCGCCGGCGATCCTTCAACGTCCGGACGAGAGCTCGGACAACTCCTATTCGGTCCTGCCGTTTCTCGCCCGAGCTGGGATCGTCAACGCGAACAAGGTCCCTGAGCCACCCACGGCCACGCTAGGCCCGGTGTTGGCCTGGACGGCAAATAGGGACTGGGAAGGTCTGGCAATGGCGCTTTCGATGCTGGGACTGCGCGTGCGGGCCTTTGACGGTGACGAGCACGCGATCCCTGCGAACGAGTTGCTGGTTCTGCTGAAGTCGTTCGACGCGCTCGTAAACGCGCCTCTGACGCCCTGCGCCGTTTCCGCCGCGGTTGCACAAGCGGGTGCCAAATTTCTTCTCGAAAAAGATGTCCGTCCAAACCGCGTGGTCCAGCTTAACATGCTGCCTCAGTCTAGGACTGAGGCGCTGTCATGGGACGAGCCGTGCCAAGCCTCATGGGAGCCTATCTGCGCCTTGCTCGGCGTCGAGCCGCCGATTCAAGCCTTTCCTCGAGGCACCCCGCGGGCTTGGAAAATGTTTCGGGACGACCGGCCGATTGCGGGACGCTCGCCTGCCGGTGACGCACGATGGGTTAATCCGATGGATGATACTCCTTGGACCCTTCTCCCGGGGATCAACCGGCCCTTGCCGCCGTGTCCGGATCGAAGCGATCTATGGGCAGGCAATCGGATCTTCCATGCGACCATGACGGCTCCGAGCTCATGGCTTCCGGGACTCGTCGAGACCTTTCCGGGAAACCTCGCTGCATTCGCTCGCGATGGGTTGGTCTACAGCAAGAATGGCGCCGACTTGGTCCTCAGCAGGGTTGCGGACAGGGATCGCCCGTATCGCTCAGGAGCTTTTGCTTCTGCGCGCGCGTTCGGACACGGGCGTTTCGAGGCGGAGATCAGGGCAGCGCGTGGTTCCGGGCTCGTTACCGGCTTCTTCCTTCACCGGGACGCTCCCCGGCAGGAGATCGATGTCGAGTTCACCGGCGATGATCCGTACTCTATGCTAGCCAATGTTTATTTCAACCCGGGCGACGACGGGGCGACATTAGGGTTCGGCTATCGGGGTACGCCGTGCCGCATCGAGCTCGGGTTCGACGCAGCCTCGGACTTCCACCGATACGCGATTGACTGGCGGCCTGGGTGCATCTCCTGGTCGGTAGACGGTAGGATTGTCCACCAGCGGGTCAGGTGGGATCCGACCCCAATACCCCATCTTCCAATGCGTCTGCACGCCAACCTTTGGGCGCCGCGTTCCGCGCAACTTGCTGGCCAAATCGATGCAAGCATTCTTCCTTCATCTGCGACGTTTAGGAACATCTCGATCTGGACTTAGCGGCTGATCAGACGAGGGGATGTTTTGGAGAAGCGGCGAGCCCTGACGGGCGCGTGGACACAATATTGCTCGGAAGCGAAAATGCGTTCCGCTGCTGACTTCCCCAATTCGCTCGATTCGGCGACGAGCTCCGCCGTTAGCTGATTCTTAATCAGCGGGTCGAAGGTTCGAGTCCTCCTCACCCACCAATGAAATCAATGACTTCCGGAGTCCCGCCCTTCAGTGTTTTTCGAGCGCTGCCAATATCGGGCAGTCATCCAACGAGTGCTTCTCGTTCGTGCATGCCACAATAAGGTGATCGAGGGCCTTTGACATGTTGCTCATTGCCTTGATTTTGGCTTCTAGCTCCAACTTCTTTTCGACCGCAACGCGACGTACATCACAGCAACACGCCGCGTCGCTGGCGCGCAACGCGAGCAGTTGTCGAATTTCTGTAAGCGTGAAGCCACAGTGTTGTGCTTCTTTGATGAAACGCACGCGGCGCACCGCATCCCGGCCATAGAGGCGATAGCCCGCGTTGCTCTTGGCGGAGGGGCGTATCAGCCCCTCCCGCTCATAATACCGCAGGGTATCGCGAGTGACCTTGGTGAGACCGGCAATCTTGCCAATCGTGAGCGTCACTTACAGTGCCTTTCCCAATCCGGCATTTTTTAGCACGGCAAGATCCACGCCTCGCGCCGTGCAACACGACGCCAGCTTGCCGTCGATCACAACGGCTGGAACGAACTGAATGCCTAGGTCCTTGGCTCGCCGGGCAACCTGCGCATCCTGCATGTCATGCACGATGACTTGGCAGGACGAACAGGCTTCCCGCTTCACGGCCTCGATTGTCTCATGGCAGGTTGCGCAGCCCGCGCTGAATATCTCGATTTTTCGTTTGTCGGCCATTTCGTCCTCCTGTGTGGTTCGACATGGCCGAACGATGACCCTTGGAGCATACTCCAGGGTCAAGAATTAAGTTGAAACGTTTCTGCGATGGCTCGCCGCACCGGAGGTTAAGAGTTGTGAGCATGTCTCCGGCCAATGGGACCGGCGTTTTCGGAGTCGTCCGCAACGGATGGTCGCGTCTACACGGCTTATGGTGGTGTTTACGTCACCGTCGCCATTTTGGGGCTCTGGCAAGTTGATGGCATTCCCCCGAGTGGGTGGGACATCCTAGGCGCTATCGTCGCGCTCGCCGGAATGGCGATCATCGTGTTCGGTGTCTGGAAATCGGCTTAGGGTGCGGTCTATGCAGGTCGAGATAGTCCCAACATGAAGACTTTCACGAGGATCATCCAAACACATAGCATGACCATTATCGACGGTATCGTCCCTGGTGGTGGTAGAGTAGAGGGGACCGGTCACCACAAGTCCATCGACCCAAGAGCAAAAATCAAAGAACCGGAGAAAACATGTCGAAGGTAAGCACGCTGATGTTTCTTGGTGCGATGAGTCTTGCTGGGCTGTCGTCGGCGGCCGTCGCACATCCTAAGCTGACCCAAACTATGCCGGAAGCAAACGCCACTGTGGCGCCAGGACCCAACGAGATCCGTTTGACCTTCAACGAAAGCTTGGAAGCGAGCTTCTCGGGCGCAGACGTTAAAAACGAAGGTGGAAAGAAAATCGAAACCGGCAAAGCGACTACGGACCCCAAGGACCCCAAGCAGCTGGTGATCCCGCTTTCGGCGCCGCTGACGGCCGGTACGTACAAAGTAACATGGCACGCGGTTGCGGCAGACAGCCATAGAGTCAAAGGTAGCTACTCGTTCACGGTAAAACCCTGATGCTGGAAGCGGGGTTCATTATATTCCGATTTGCGCACTATCTCGCCGTTAGTGCGCTTTTTGGAATTGCCCTCTTTCCGCTCTATGGCTATCCGAGCCGCGCCATTGAATTACCGGCGCGGCTCACAAGTTGGCGGGACAGGGCTCTGCTCGGCAGCGCGATCGGGTGCCTTCTTACTGGTTTTTTGTGGCTTGCGTTCACGACCGCCAATATGAGTGGCGAACTCCGAGCCGCCATTGATCCGGCCGCGCTGCTCACGGTCACCCGGGACACCGGTTTCGGGCATCTTTGGATTCTGCGCCTGGCATTGAGTGTGGCCGTGGTAGCGGTGGCGGCCGTTGGGATTATCCGTGCAAAGGTTCATCGCAACGACACGGCTCTCCTCCTTATCGCCGGAGCATTACTGGCCACACTGGCGGGCACAGGACATACACAAACGGACGAAGGGGTTCGCGCCGTTGTCCATATTGTCGTTGACGCATCTCACTTGCTGGCGGCGGGAGCTTGGATCGGCGGACTCATAGTCCTAAGTTTTCTGCTCAGCAATTCAGCGCCTGGAAGCGATGTCGTCCTGCAGCGATTTTCCGGCATGGGTTATATTGCCGTTGCCGTACTCTTGGCGTCTGGGGCGGTGAACTCTTGGTTTTTGGTCGGATCCGTGTCCCGCCTCACAACGACGATGTATGGGCAATTGCTCCTTGTCAAAATCTGCCTGTTTGGCGGCATGCTGGTCCTCGCGGCGACAAATCGCTTTTTGCTGGTTCCGGCATTGATCAACGGTAATCACAACTCCTCATTATCCCTGGTTCAGTTGCGTCGCCATGTGCTTGGCGAGCAGATTCTGGGTGGTCTTGTCCTTCTGATCGTAAGTGTGCTCGGGACTATCGAGCCGGCGATGAGCCAATCCTAAGGACTGTCGGCGGGAACCCAGTGGCGCCTGCTCATATCGTGCGAGGCTTGCGAAGTTAGACGGAGATGTAACATTGCGGAACTTGAGCGACGCTATGCTGCTTAAGAAAACGGGTGTTTGTGTCGTGGCCCAGCGATCACAATTCGTAAACTGAACGCTCATGCTGCTGCACTTCCCTTGTAGCGCCAGCCAGAATGCCTTATCTCTCGAATCGGTTTCGCAAGATTCTGGAAGCATGCGGTATTTGCTCAAAATTCTGCCGGTTATTGCCCTAGTGTTTTTGGGGTTACCTGCGGCTGCAAACGCTCATGGCGGTTTTGACGACGATGGAGTTCGAGCCGCTCCCATCACGGTGAGCGACGTCAAATTTGATCAGTCGGCCGAAGCTTCTAGTGATGCGGAGACAATCGTTGAAACATCAAATAGCGAACTTCCCCTAAAGCGCTGCGTCGGCCCATGTTGCTCTCAAGGCATGTCCCATTGCGGTTCCTCTTGCAGTGCACCCTTGGCGCTGAATGGCAGAGACACGCTCATTGCATTTGATGATACCCGTGCAAGCAAAGTACGGACGTATGGCGCGTCCATTGCACGTCTCAATCTCCAATTTGGGCTTGAAAGGCCTCCCAGAGGCTAATTGCGCCTTGTTGGGCGTGGGCCAGTAAGGTCCTGCACGGCAGATTTATACGCAGCCGCGCAAATATTCCCAGGCAAACAGCATTCGGTCTGACGCGTCGCGTCGATTCCGCTCATCGTCAGACCTCCACAACGCGAGGTGCCGATGCTCGTCCGCGTGATCATCACCGCAATCGTTCTCACAGGAGTTGCCGCGTGGGGCGATCCTCCGCCGCCTTGGCCGGTCAGCGGGCCCATGCCCGACGATCCTGTGCCCGTGCCCCGCGCTCATTACAGCGACGTCGGCGCGGGGACCAAGGTTTACCTGCCGGTCGAGCCAAAGTCGTGGGGCGACGTGAACAAACGTGTTGCACCAAAGCCCGAAGATAAGCCCGGTCACGAGGGTCACTAACGCCGCCGCGAGGCGTGATGGGGGAAACGGAATGAATTGGGGGAATGGTTGGCATCGGCGCGGGCATAGATGTGCCAGGCGCGGTGTCGTGGTCGCTACCGCCGGGCTCTTGCTTGGAGGATGTGCGCAGTTTTCGAAGGATGGCGGGATGGCTCTCGTCTCGGATCAGACTGGTAGCGTCGTTGGCGCTTCGGCGGTGAAAATAAAAAATGAAGCCGACGCCGCAGCGGCGCAGGCGCGTGTGCGATCGCTTTTGGCTACGCCGTTAAGCGCTAACGCCGCCGTGGAAATAGCGCTGCTGAATAACCGCGCGCTCCAAGCCGCTTACAACCAACTCGGCGTTTCGGAAGCGGACATGATCGAAGCCAGCCTTCCGCCCGCGCCGTCATTCTCGCTGGTGCATCTCACCGGCGCAGAATTAGAAATCGAGCGCCAAATCACCCAGAACATCCTTGCTCTGTTGACACTGCCGCGTCGCCGAGAGATCGCGCAAGAAAAGTTCAAGATCGCCCAGCTTAGAGCCGTCGAGGCGACACTCGAAACCGCAGCAGAAGCGCGGCGCGCCTACTACCGGGCCGTCGCCGCCGGACAGTCGGTTAGGTTCCTCGAACAATCGCGCGCCTCTGCCGATGCGGTTTCGGAACTCGCCAAGAAGCTCGGTGAGACGGGTGCCTTACCGAAACTCGATCAGGCACGCGAACACGCGTTCTATGCAGAAGTGAGCAATCAGCTTGCCGTTGCCCGCCTCCATGAAAGAACCGAGCGCGAGAAACTCAACCGAGTTCTCGGTCTCTGGGGCAGTGACCTCACTTACCGCCTTCCGAGTAAGCTTCGTTCACTGCCGCCAAAACCGCGCACGACGGCGGATATCGAAACCGAGGCGATCACCTCACGCGTGGATCTGCAGGTCGCGCGGATGAAATTGGTGGCCCTCGCCAAGGAGTACGGGCTTACGCATGCAACCCGCTTCATCGATGTTCTTGAAGCCAGCGGCATCAGCCGAAACGAAATCCAGAGCGGCGACCGAACTCCCCGCGCCGGATACGAACTGACTTTCCAGATCCCGATCTACGACTTTGGAGAGGTGAAGACCAAGCGCGCAGAAGAAACGTATCTGCGTGCCGTAAACATGCTGATGGCGAAAGCCGTCAACGTCCGCGCCGATGCGCGACAGGCGTACCAAACGTATCGGGGTGCCTACGACATCGCGCGAAACTACGAAAAAACAATTCTTCCCCTGCGGGAAACGATCTCGGAACAAACACTCCTCAACTACAACGGCATGCTTACCGATCTCTTCGCGCTTCTCACCGATGCCCGAGACCGTATCACCGCAAATATCCAAGCGATCGACGCCCGACGCGATTTCTGGCTGGCCGACGTCGACCTCCACGTCGCGATGATCGGAGGGGGCGGACTGAGCGCCAGCCTTGGCGAAACGCAACAAGCCTCGAACCAATCCGATTAGAAAAGGAAGATTGCCATGACCTTTTCGCGCCGTAGTTTCCTCGCCAGTTCGGGATTGGCGCTCGCAGGCGTAACGCAGGTGACGGGACGTGCGGCTGCCGCATCGATTCCTGAAGCGCCGCTCCAAAACTCGCCGCTCATGCAGCCGCCGCTGTATCCATCGAGCGGCCCGGACTATCAGCCTGTCGTTACGCTCAACGGCTGGACGCTGCCCTGGCGGCAAAACGGCGACTGGAAGGAATTCCATCTTGTCGCCGAGCCAGTCGTGCGCGAGATCGCGCCCGGAATGAAGGCCCACCTTTGGGGTTACAACGGCCAATCGCCCGGGCCCACGATCGAAGCCGTCGAAGGCGACAAAGTCCGCATCTTCGTAACCAACAAGCTCCCGGAACACACGACCATTCACTGGCACGGTCAGCGCTTGCCGAACGGAATGGATGGCGTCGGCGGCGTGACGCAGCCTCACATCAAGCCGGGCCAGACATTCGTCTACGAGTTTCAGCTCGGCCGTTCCGGCACCTTCATGTACCACCCGCACTCCGACGAGATGCTGCAGATGGCGATGGGGATGATGGGCTTCTTCGTTGTCCATCCCCGCAATCCCGCCGAGCATCGCGTTGACCGCGACTTCGTCTTTCTTTTGAACGCCTACGATATCGCGCCCGGCTCTTATGTGCCGAAGGTCAATACCATGCTCGATTTCAACTTGTGGACCTTCAACAGCCGGGTCTTTCCCGGGATCGATCATATGGTGGCCCGCAAGGACGATCGCGTTCGCATTCGTTTCGGCAATCTCACCATGACCAACCACCCACTTCACCTCCATGGCCATGAGATGGAGGTGACGTGCACGGACGGTGGATGGACGCGGCCGGAGGCACGATGGCCGGAGGTTACCGTTGACGTCGCGGTCGGTCAGATGCGCGCCGTCGAGTTCATCGCGAGCGAACCGGGCGACTGGGCCTTCCACTGCCACAAGTCGCATCACACGATGAACGCGATGGGGCACGACGTGAAAACCTACATTGGCGTCGACCTCAAGAGCCTGCAGCAAAAAATCTCCAAGGTCATTCCGGACGGCTACATGCCGATGGGCGAAGCTGGCGGCGCAAGCATGGCGGAGATGGAGATGCCACTTCCCGACAACACGCTGCCGATGATGACCGGCTACGGACAGTACGGTCCCATTGAGATGGGTGGGATGTTTACGGTGGTGAAGATCCGCGAGGGTCTCGACCGTAACGACTACAAGGACCCAGGCTGGTTCAAACACCCAGAAGGCACCGTTGCACACATCTGGTCCGGCGAACTCGCTAAAGCCGACGAGGCGCCGGCAGCTGTCATCAATCCGAATGACACTGAGCTTCAGGTCATCAAGCCGTCTGGTTCGATGAAACACTGATTAGCAACAAGGAGAAAAACTATTCATGCTTCGCAGGGTTCAAATACTCGTGGCCGCAGTCGCGCTCAGCGGCGCTTTGCAAATCGTCATGCTGCCGTCGACGTCATCGCAGGTGATCGCACACGAAGGTGAAGACGACGATTTCGCTGCCGGCGCGCCCGGCGATCCTACGAAGCCCTACCGCACCGTCGCAGTCACCATGTCTGAAGACAATGGAAAGATGTCTTACGCGCCGGCCGAGATCGATGTGTCGACCGGTGAGCAGGTCAAGTTGGTCGTCAAGAACGCGGGGACGTTGAAACACGAATTCTTCCTCGATTCATTCCAGCACAACGCCAGCCATAGGATCGAGATGCAGAAGAACCCCGAGATGGAACACGACGATCCGAACGCTCAGAGCATCGAGCCCGGCCAGCAAAAGGAAATCCTCTGGCGCTTCTCAAAACCCGGGACCTTTGAATTTGCCTGTCTCATTCCCGGTCACTACGAGGCGGGTATGCACGGAAAGGTCGTCGTCAAATGACGCGATCCGGGAGCCGAATGCACGTCACCAATCAATCACGGAGTAACAGCGATGAAACGACTTAATCCCGCACTGCTTCTCGCATCATGGGCATGTCTAGTGTCGGTCAACAGCTTCGCGTCGGCGGAAGCATCCAAGAGCCTGCCGATGATCAACGGACAAGTGAAAAAGGTCGATGAGTCCGCCGGCAAGATGACCATCAAGCACGACGCCATCACCAACCTCGACATGGGCGCCATGACAATGGTGTTCAAAGCCAATGACCCGGCAATGTTGAAGACCGTAAGGCCCGGCGAGAAAATCAAATTCAGCGCCGACAAGGTCAACGGACAGCTCACGGTCATGAAGGTCGAAGAGGCCAAGTGATGGGGACAGCGGCGATCATCGAAACGGTCGCTGCTACTCATATAAATCAGCCAATGCTTTTTGGGAGCAACAGATGTCAATGATTATTGCAAGCGCCATTCTATCGACGGTGCTGGTCGCAGGCGGGTCAAAACCGACCGAGACATGGACGTCCACGCCGCGCGACCCAATTGTCCTCGTCGATACGAGGACCTATCGCCATTGTCATAATGACAGGGGCCGCTTTACAATTTGCTTTAAGAAGGACCCAAGAGATCGAATGCAACGAAACGATGAGCCATCAGGACATGCGCACCGAAAGCCATCGCGTTCGCAAACGCGCGATCACGATAGCTGCTAATCAGCAACGTTCGCCGACGCGCGAACGTTAGTATTGGCTTCTCATCGACAGGTGATGGGCTCGATACGAGCGGCATGTGAGCTGCCGGCTTGCGATCAAAGCCTGCGTGCGCCGAGTGTCCGCGTAGCTCCGCACAAAGCTGCCCGCGTCGGCGCCGGCATGGGCTGCGCCGAGCGCTGAGAAACGACGTTGGCAAATTGTTGGCAGTCTAACAATAAATCCCCCCACGCATGATCTTGCGCTCGAAGCGACGCCCGCATCCCGCCGCTAGGTTGCGCCGGTGTTGCGCCCTCGCACCACTCCGATCCGATTTCGTTTTGGCAATTTTGCCGCGTAGTTTACTACAGAGGTACACAATATTACTGGTCGCTACGATGAGCTGCGGTATCGAGGGTTTCGAGACCCTAACTTGAGATGACTGGGAAAATGATGGACTCGACTTCTCTGCGGCCATTCGGAGCCGCATTGCTTGCCATATTGGCAAGCACCTCCCCTGGCATGGCCGGGCAAGACGCAAATTTCGTGCTGTACAATCAGCACATGGAGGAGAAAGGCGAAACCGAGGTTGAGGTCTACTCAGACTACAGTCATGTCGGTAACGGGGAGTCGAACTACACGGCTCAACTGTACGAAATCGAGTACGGCGTCACGGACTTGTTCACGACCTCCATATACCTCGAGACTGCCAAAACATTCGAAGATGACCAACACTATGATTTCGGCAGCGTTCGTTGGGAAAATCGTTATCGCCTCTTCAAAGATGAGACCTTGCTGAACCCGGTGTTATACGCCGAGTACGAGTACAAAAAACCCACCAGCCGCTTCATGCGCTCCGTCGTCGGGCGAACCGACGGGGAGGACGAGGACGAGCATGGGGAGGAAGAAAGCGAGCATGAACTCGAAACTAAGCTCATTCTCGGCCGTGATATCACCAGCAATCTCAACGTCGCCTTCAATATGATTCAGGAAATCAACTTCATGAACGGCCTCTGGTCGTTCGGATACGCAGGTGGTCTGAATTACGCGTTCTACCGCGCCTATGACCAAAGCGGTGTGGTGGATCTCGAAGAAGCAGGGATTCAGAAGTTGACGCTGGGACTTGAAGTCTACGGTGGTCTCGGAGACTCGGAAAAAGGCCTTACGCTGTCGGGCAGCAAGACTGAGCAGTATCTCGGTGTCAACCTTCGCGCTGATCTCAAGAACGAAATGCACGTTGGCATCGGCGGCGCTTTTGGGTTGACGGATAACAGCGAAGACGCCGTTGCCCGGCTGACGGTCGGCTATGAGTTTGAATAAGGGGAAGCTTCAATGAAAACGGGTAATGGTCTCTTTTATTTGTCGGCGGCGATCGTGGCTTGGTCCGGGATGACGGCGACAGCCTGGGGTAAGGACTTTTGCAACGTGCCACGCTCGCAATGGCAGGCGCAATCTGCACTGGTGAAAAAGCTCGAAGGGCAAGGTTGGAAGATTCGCAACTTGAAGATCGATAGCGGATGCTACGAGATTTACGGCACCGACGGTAATGGCAAAGCGCGAGAAACTCACTTCAACCCGGCCACATTCAAGGCCGTCGCAGAAAGACACCAAGGCTAAGGTCTGGGACGGGTTTCTGCGCCTCACGCACTGGAGCCTCGTATTTGCGTTCGCCATAGCATACGGCACCGGTGATGCGTGGAGAGACTTCCACGTCACGGCAGGGTGCGCTGCTCTTGGCTTGATTGCGGGGCGCGTCATCTGGGGGATTTACGGATCAAGATATGCGCGATTTAGCCAGTTCGTGAAATCGCCGGCACAAATCGCGTCCTATCTGGGCGACGTCGCCCGTGGAAAAGAAATTCGCTACGTTGGTCACAATCCGGCTGGAGGATTGATGATCGTCGCGCTTCTTTCAGTGGTCTGTGTAGCAGCGGTGTCAGGGGTGCTGCTCACAACAGATTACTATTGGGGCTCCGAAACTTTGGAAAAGCTGCATGGCGGATTGGCACAAGCAGCACTCGGCCTCGTCGCTGCCCACGTGATTGGCGTCATCGTAACGAGCTATCGAACGCGAGAAAATCTAGTTTGGTCGATGATCGTCGGAACGAAAAGAGCGCCTACGGATCAGGACGTAGATTAACTGCCAGGGCGCGTATGGAACAAGTCGGCCTCTCGGCCCATTCGGCAACCTTACAAGTAGGGCTTGGTTTGCCTTATCGGCGCGGGGGCACTCCTTCGTAAAGGTGCCAGTCTTGCGCTCCTCGACGTAGTCGATCGTCCGGTTCTTGAGAACTGGAAAGGATCTTGTCGAGAGCCGCGAGGCTTGCGCGGATGACGACGATACTGGCATTCCACGTGCTGTCGGCCGGGAGATCAAAAAATGGATTGGGCGTGGTCTTGGGCTGGTCTGTCATGGCTGTCTTAGGTGTTCCGCATGCATCGTGAGACCTTACCGAGGATCAGATTGCACGGGATGAATATGTCGACACCATATCGGACGAATTTGGTTTTGCGGCGGCATCAGCCCCGATTTCTAGTGCCCCGCTGGAGGCCGCGCCGCTTTGACGTGTTCCCCGTTCTAACTTGACCACGCCCGACCACTCAATTACGCTTATCTGCGTATTTGCGTTATCCGGAGACGAGCATGAGCGACAGCAATCAAAGTTTCGGTGGTGCCATCAGTGCTGCGCGCAAGAAGCTTGGATTGAGCCAGAAGGAGTTGGCGACCAAGATCTTCCGCGAGGACGAGGAAGCCATCTCTCCGCAGTATCTGAACGACATTGAACATGACCGGCGCAGCCCGTCGTCGGATCACATGGTGCAGCAATTTGCCGACGCGCTGAACATCGACGCCGATTGGCTCTACTACCTCGCGGGCAAGTTTCCCGCTGATGTGCGCGACCGCAAACTCACGCCGCAGGAAGTGTCAAAGGCGATGGTGGCCTTCCGGCGCGACGCAGCCGATGGTGAAGTTCGTTCGCGACACGACGGGACGCTTCTCGCAGCGGCCGCACTATGAGCCGCAGGAGCTCGACCGCGAATGCGAGGCGATCATCACCAAGTTCCTGAAGGACAAGTACGGCAAGGTCGAATTTCCGATCTCGACGGACGACTTGACCGTGCTCATTGAGCGCGACACCTGCGATTTCGATCCTTACGCCGATCTGTCGGCCTACGGCAGTGAAGTCGAAGGTGTGACCGAGTTCCAGCCTAAGGGAAAGCCCGCGGTCAAAATCGCAGCGGCGCTCTCGAACGACAGCCGCCGCGAGAACCGGCTGCGGACGACACTCACGCACGAATACGGGCACGTCCACTTCCACGCCTACTTGTGGCAGGTCGAGCCGCCAATCGCGGATCTCTTGCGGCAGCGTCCCAACGCCAACAAACAAATTTGCAAACGAGACGGCATCTTGAATGCGGCACCGGCCGACTGGATGGAGTGGCAGGCCGGCCATGTCAGCGGCGCCCTCCTGATGCCGGTGTCTTCCTTGCGCAAATCCGTCACCGCGTATCTCGATGCGCACAGCCTGTTCGGTATGGTCGGCACCGGCGGGCCGCACAGTCAGGCGCTAATCGAACGCGTGCAGCAGGAATTTCAGGTCTCGGCCGATGCCGCGCGCGTGCGGCTCCTGAAGCTCAATATCCTCGGCGCTGAAGACGCCGGTCCCTCGCTTTTCTCACATCCGTAGGCAGCTGGTCCGTTTGCAGCTCTTGACTCTGGCTTTGCTCCAAACTACGCTAATTAGCAGATTCGCGGTCATGCGGTTTCGAGAACGAAGTGACGGAAGGACGAAGCAACAAGGCGAAAACGAAAGAGAGGTGCACATGAGCGGCAATGGCAATGGGAAGGACAAGACGGTGGAGATCATCGTCGACGGTACGCCCTACGAGGTGCCGAAGAAGGACGACATCAGCTACGCCGAAGTGGTGACGCTGGCCGATCCGCAATACCCGCAGCATCCAGAGGTCAACTACACGGTGACCTACGAGCGCGGGCACGGCAAGGACGGTATCCTGGCGCCTGGCGGCAGCGTGAAGATCAAAGACGGCATGGTGTTTCATGTTGACCGCACTGGCCAATCGTAATCCCGACATCGGGCAGCTGCGCGACAAGGGGTATGCCCTGCGGTATGACGCAGGCTACCTCGTCGTACGCGACATCCCCTATCTCGATGGCGCTCTCGCCCTGCACTGGGGCGCCATCGTCTCCAAGCTCGTGTTCATGGATCAGGAGCACGTGCGCCAGGAGAACCATCAGGTGTTCTTCGCAGGTGGCACGCCGCACGGGCTCGACGGTCGCCCCATACCCAATCTCGGTGATACGCCGACACCGCTAGCTCTCAGCAAGCCCGATGTCGTCGTTGAGCGCATCTTCTCCAACAAGCCCAAGGATGCCGCGGGTCAATTCCGTGACTATCCGGATCACTTAGCCAAGATCTCGCAGTACGTTCAGCTTATCTCGGGGCCGGCCATCGAGAAATACAAAGTCAGCCCTTACACGTTCCGGATCGATGAAGATGAGACCACGGGCTCGGTGTTCAAGTTCCAGGATACCCTGACAAGCCGCGCCGAAATCGGTGACCTCTCTGCGTTGTTCAAGGACGAGGTTGTAGCCCTGATCGGTCTCGGCGGCACGGGCGCCTATGTGCTCGACTTCCTCGTCAAAACGCCCGTCAAGGCCATTCGCGGCTTCGACCACGATACGTACTACGTCCACAATGCGTATCGCTCACCGGGTCGCCTCGACGACGCCGAACTCCGCCGCCCGAAGGCTGACGTCTACCGGGCGCGCTACGAGAACTTCCGGCACGGTCTGACCTTGAAGGAGCAGCGCATCACCGCCGACAGCGCCGCCGATCTCGACGGCGTGACCTTCGCCTTCGTGTGCGTCGACAAGGGCGCAGCGCGCAAGGAGATCATCGACCTGTTGGTCTCGCGCGGCATTCCCTTCATCGACGTCGGCCTCGGCCTGAAGCGGCGCGACGGGCGTCTGACGGGCGCCATGCGCACGACGTTTTTCGCCGCGGGGGATCCCGGCAATGTGCGCGGCATGGGGCTCGTCGAAACCGCCGATCACCCCGACGACGAATATAAGGTCAACATCCAGATCGGCGAACTCAACGCGCTCAATGCGGCGCTCGCCGTCATCCGATACAAGGCGCATAAAGGCTTTTATGGCGGCACCGACGCGCTGATCCAGACGGCGTTCGACATCGTCCAGACGAAGGCGTTCAGTTTGCCATGATGTCGATCGCGTTCAGCAAAGTCAAATACGTCCCCAAGGTGCTCGAGCCCAACGTGCTTTACGTGTCGGAAGAATTCCACACCGCGGCCCACCTGTGCCTGTGCGGGTGCGGCTCAAAGGTGGTGACACCGCTCGGGCCCGCGAAGTGGACGTTCCGCGAGGAAGCCGGACGCCCAAGCCTCTGGCCGTCGATCGGTAATTGGCAGCTCCCCTGCAAATCCCACTACGTCATCAAGGACGGCGAAGTGCTGTGGGCGGGTCAATGGACCGACGAAGAGATCGAAGCCGGCCGCAAGCGCGAGAGTACCGCGCTCGAAGCTCATTACCGCAGGCGCGAGGCGAAAACCGGTTTCTGGTCCTCGCTTTGGAAAGCTATGCTGGGGATATTCGGAAAGTGAGCGCAGCACCCCCGATGTAAAGCGACCACTTCCGCTTTTTGGAGAAGAAGCGGTCCCACCGCTTGGCGGCTAACACCTCGGCACCCAATCTCAGTTCGATGTCAGCATTCTCTGCATTGCCACGCGACGGCATAGCCGCAAGATCCCAAGAACAGACATCGAGGTATAAGAATTTGGTCCTACGATTTCGCCTAGCGGACGTCCGTTTCCGGGTGCAGAACAGTCGCTGTAGGTGGACGGGCCAACCCGCTGCAATCAATTGTCGCGCGATCTCTTTATGTCTGCGACCCAGGCAGAAGTGCGCCACATGCAGGTCCTAAATGGCCTGGGCGCCTGCGTAACTACGCGCGAACAATGTCCTGATGAGCTCGATGACCACTTTATACCGTAACGACGGGTGCCCGCCTTTCTTTAATAAAGACGACACTAGGTAGCGGTAGCTCCACGCCCGTTCGAACTCCTCGTCGCTGGCAAGTGGACTAGCGCTCATAGGCGCCGATACGGCCCTGCCATCTCGCCCGATCCTGACATAAAGGGCGCCCTGCTTGACGCGGTCGCGCTTGCCTTCGGCAATGCGCAGCGCCGCAGGGTCATAGTCCGCCGGCTCCGGCCAAGCCCAGTTGCGGGATTCCCATCTGCCGATTTTCTCGTGGCGAAGGATGAATATAGCGTCCGCGACGGTGGGCGGAATCCTTTCGCCACGCATCACATCCTCGCGGATACGCTTGACCATCTCTTCTTCGCTCTCATCCTCTTTGGGGTGGATGTATTCGATTACCGTGCCCACAAGATGTTTGCAGGCGTGGTCATTCATGGCGCGAAGGATTCTGAAAGCACTTTTTGCCGTCGGCTATGATGCGTTCAAGGAAGTCGTTGCACATCCGGTGATCGTTTCGGTCGCCGCGCACATAAGGCAGGCGCAGCTGGAGCTTCTCTGCAATGAGTGCGAGCTCGACATCAATAATCTTGCGGACATCGTTGCAGGAAGAGTCAGGTCGCTCCTTCAGGTGTGCGCGGGCGTCATCGAAAGTAGTCGTCTTGCCGGACCAGCGGATGCCGAGCTGCGGCGTGTCGAACGGTAGGAGGCTCCGGAAGTTCCAGACCTTGCTGTTGAGCTGTGACGAAGCTCCGCGTACCAGTCGCGGTCGTGCGTAAAGATCACTGCCTGCCGCCCGGCAAACTCCTTCTCAAGGAGTTCAACGATCATGCCGCGATGATTGCGGTTGAAGGCTTACAACAACGTCATCTAGGATGAGGGGGCGGTCGCTTGCCGTCTCGCGCTTCGCCAGCGCAAGAAAGATGCACAAACCAAGGCTGCTGCGATAGCCCTCGGAGAGAGTCAAGCGCGGCGAATCCTGATCCTTGCCGTGGAACTTGAGTGCAATATCGATGGCCTTGGCGCCGTCAGGAAGGTAGAGCCGCACCTCGTCAATCGGCTCCTCCGGGTGCAGGATCTTCCACATCTGCCCGATATCGTCCGATTATCGGCTATGGCGGCCGTCGATTTGATGCGGATCTCTTCGCGGACGCTAGCTTCCGTGGCGCTGATGAAGGCGATCAGCCCCATCGTGTCTTTTAAGCCCATGTGAATTTCAGAGACTTCACCTTCTGCCAGCGTCTCAATCTGCACTCCGAGGAATTTCAGGCGCTCATAGAGCGCGGCGATATCGGCTTGACTACGCGAGAGCCGGCCACACGCTTCGCTCGACTACAGGCCACCAGCGCCCCGAGGTCTTCGTGCCGCGACGGCTGCATGGCCACCTACGCGACGTCCGGCCGTTCCGTCGTCCACGCAGCCTTTAGTCGATCGACGCCCCGTGAACTAACATTCCACTCGGGCCACTCGTCGGGGGCTGATCGGACTGCGGTCACCGACGAACCCTACTCAATGCAGCTCGTGGGCTCCAGAATTTGCACTAACTCATTGATCGTAAGTGCGTTTGTTCGTGTCAAATTAGCCGCACTTCCCGTCAAGTCACCTAGCGGACGCGCCGTGCTAACTTTTCTTGACCCATAAATGCTGATGACGCGTCCTGGCGATGAGCTGGGAAAGGAGGCGTGAATGGCCGCGGTGCGCGAGCAGGTTTCCAAAGTCTGGCAACTTGCGATTCCGTACTTTCAATCACGTGAAAAAACTGTTGTTCAGCTTGGCCCGTTCGGAACGTACCTCGTTAAAGAGGGCTGGATCGGCTGCGGCTTGCTGCTAGCGATCATTAGCGCTCAATGCGGACAGATTTGTCTGACGGTCTACTTTAATCAATGGAACGCCGTCTTTTTTGATGCGCTTCAAAACAAGGATCTACCCACTTTCTGGCAACAACTCATCATCTTCTCAGTCATCGCCGCTGCCTTCATCGTCATTGCGGTTTATCAGCTCTATCTCAATCAATGGCTGCAGATCCGGTGGCGGCGGTGGATGACGCATTGCTATCTCGACCGTTGGCTTGAAGATGGTCTGCACTATCGGATGCGGCTCAGTGGAGACGCCGTGGACAATCCTGACCAACGCATCTCCGACGATATCACGCAATTCATCGATCAAACGCTGACCCTTGGCATTGGCCTGTTGTCGGCTATCATGACGCTGGCATCGTTCTGCGTCATCCTTTGGGGGCTCTCGAATGAGATTCCGCTCTCGATTTCAGGATACGATCTCGCCATACCAGGCTATTTGGTGTGGATTGCCGGAGCATTCGCGCTTGCAGCTACTGTGGGCTCCCACCTCGTTGGCCGGCGGCTCATCGGCCTCAACTTCAATCAGCAACGCCTCGGCGCTGATTTCCGCTTCGGGCTGGCACGGGTGCGAATGCATTCAGAACAGATCGCGCTCATGCGCGGCGAGCACGTCGAGCGGGGTCTTCTCTCAGACCGCTTCGTGGACATTGTCGCCAACTGGCATGACATCATGGGCCGGCAGAAAATTCTCACATTCTTCACGACCGGCTACACGCAAATTGCTGTGATCCTGCCGTACATCATTCTTGCCGGTCCCTTTTTCGCAGGCCGCGTCCAACTCGGCGCCTTGATGCAAACGGTGGGCGCATTTGGCCAAGTCCAAACGTCGTTCTCCTATTTCGTCAACGCGTATTTGAGCCTCGCCACTTGGAAGGCCGTCGTCGACCGATTGGCGGGCTTCGAAAGCCAAATTGCGCTGACCCATGATCGGGTGTCGGGACGCGGCGTCAAGGTCGGGCACACACAATCCGAAGTGGCGCTTTCCGTAGCG
>Ga0209930_1001477_pt1 | contig 36517 bp, 18 predicted proteins | sample ThiBiot_500_biof_2_FD_183948 | JGI IMG/M metagenome (GOLD analysis project Ga0209930, IMG submission 183948) | Wastewater bioreactor microbial communities from Cape Town, South Africa - Thiocy_cont_500_biof (SPAdes) | ecosystem: Engineered > Bioreactor > Thiocyanate-remediating >... | reverse complement strand
GAAAAAAGAACTCGATACATTGGATTGCTCCTTCATGTATACGCAAATACTGAAGGAAATTCTACTTACTATTGACTTCAACGAAGTGCATATAAATGAATTTTTAACATATTGTCGTGAAAACCTCGATGGGAATACTAGTGAACTTAAAAACGTCGACATAATTAAAAAAGAATATCGCAACCACCCACCGATTTGGTGGTATACTTATCAAAGTTTACTTTATTCGATGGTCAACAGAGTATTACGTTTAATGGAAGTCGATGCAATAATTAAAATGGGTTTCTTTATTCGAGATCTTCATGAACATATTACTACATTACATGCCGAACAATTTCTTCGAATAGATAATAAGAAATCATTTACTCTTTATCGTGGTCAAGGTTTGTCTGAATCGGATTTTAACCAATTGAGACACACATATGGTGGACTGTTAGCATTCAATAATTTTTTATCAACCAGTTTTGATCGCGCCGTATCCAATGCTTTTGCTGAAAGTGTTACAGATAAACCTGATTTAATAGGTGTGCTGTTCATTATGAAAATTGATCCTTCCATATTAGGTACACCTTTTGCAAATCTTAAAGATATTAGTTATTTTAAACAAGAAGAAGAAATTCTCTTCTCCATGCATTCAGTTTTTCGTATTGGGGAAGTGAAACAATTGAATGGAAATACACGACTTTGGCAAGTCGAATTAGCATTAACAAGTGACAATGATCCACAACTAAAACAACTTACTGAAAGAATACAAGAAGAGACACAAGGAGCAACAGGATGGCTTCGACTTGGTAAATTATTGATAAAAATGGCACAGTTTAACAAAGCAGACGAATTATATAAAATACTATTCAAAGAAACAACTAATCAAGGTGAAAAATCACATTTATTTCATGATCTTGGATATATCAAACATAATCAAGCAAGATATACAGAAGCACTTGAATATTATGAAAAATCATTTGAAATCTATCAAAAAATTCTTCCTGCAAATCATCCTGATTTGGCTACTTCTTACAACAATATCGGATTGATGTATCAAAAGATGGGCAAGTACTCAAAAGCACTTGAATATTATGAAAAATCACTTGAAATCTATCAAAAAGCTCTTCCTGCGAATCATCCTGATTTGGCTACTTCTTACAACAATATCGGATTCGTGTATGACAGTATGGGCGAGTACTCAAAAGCACTTGAATATTATGAAAAATCACTTGAAATCTATCAAAAAACTCTTCCTGCAAATCATCCTGATTTGGCTACTTCTTACAGCAATATCGGATTGGTGTATCAAAAGATGGGCGAGTACTCAAAAGCCCTTGAATATTATGAAAAATCACTTGAAATCTATCAAAAAGCTCTTCCTGCGAATCATCCAAGTTTGGCTACTTCTTACAACAATATCGGATTGGTGTATCAAAAGATGGGCGAGTACTCAAAAGCACTTCAATATTGCGAAAAATCATTTGAAATTAGGAAAAAAGCTCTTCCTGCGAATCATCCTGATTTGGCTGCTTCTTACAACAATATCGGATTCGTGTATGACAGTATGGGCGAGTACTCAAAAGCCCTTGAGTATTATGAAAAATCACTTGAAATCTATCAAAAAACTCTTCCTGCAAATCATCCTGATTTGGCTACTTCTTACAACAATATCGGCTTTGTTTACGAAAGCATCACCGATTACAAAAAAGCACTTGAATATTATGAACGTGCTTTGGATATTTGGCAACGTTCACTGCCTGCTAATCATCCGCATATTAAAAGTGTGAAAGAGAGTATTGAAATTGTTAAAAAGAAATTGTAATTGATGTTTTTTTTATTTGTGAAATAAAAATAAAGATTATTAACATATTAACAAAGAAGTGTGCGAGCCCGTCTACAGAAAAACTCTTTTTCTGTTGCTTGTTGAATACAGAAATAGGACGCGATGCACTGATCAGGTTAATAATACATGTAAGTAAATGCATACGCACATGTATTATGAAAAGTACTTTTTCGGTTGTTTGTTTTTTTGCATATGAACAAGAAGAGAAATTTTGTGTCAGATGAGAAAGAAAGAAAAACAGAGATATCTTTGAAACAACAATGAATGATTGTTTATGTTCCACTGTAACAATAATTGATTGTATTAACAAAGATAAAGATTCCATGAATAGAATAGAATAAGTTAAATAAATATTTGATTTACTGATAAAATTCGAAGAGAAAGAAGTAAATTAATTATTCATTTGATTTATTGTATTCAATTGATGAAATAGAAAAAATATTATGTTTGTTTAGAAAGAAATGAATTTCCATATACGATACGATGAAGAGATAATTAATTGAATTACATATCAAACAGAATGGAACAAATGAGATTAAATGGTTAGACTTAAAAAAAGATTTGATAATTGGATATAAACATATGAGTTATTTATTTTTAAATATTGAGATAAATATTTCATTTCACCAGGTAACAAGGCTAATTGTGTAACTTGTGAAAAAGCAAAAGTAACATTTAGATCAACCTGAGCAGCTCAAGATATAATCATTTGTGTCTGTTTTTTTTTCTTAGCAATATCAATCACTAGATATAAACCATATACGATATCAAAATAACTCAAAAAAAATAAAGAGAAAATTTTAAACAAATAGTGTTCTACAAAAAAATTAATCATAGAATCTATTAAAAGATCTTTTTTTTTAATATTCATCTTGGACAAATAGATAGATCTTCAAAATTTGGGATATATGAAACTATACTGAAGTCGATATACATCTATATGGATATACGAAAGAAATTCTTAGACTATAATATCCTTTTATGTTAGATAAACTAATATATACAATATTATTATATTCTTTCCTTTCGCAATCTTTTGTTTTTCTATATCATTAGAAATATATCCTATCAAAAATATATGAGAAGCACTTGAAACATTTCTATCAGTAGAAATATTTTTGATGTGAATGAATAGATTATTTTATTTTGTTTATTATTAATAAATTTGATTTGTATTTCAACAACAACTGAATCAAATCTGGATGAAACTATAGATAAACTTCGAAAAATAACAGATGACATTAAAAAAGAAAAAGAAATGTCAAAAGTGATTGATGCCAGCAATGTTATTCGATTAAATATTGATGGTGAAATTATTTTCACAACTCGTCAAACTCTTATTTCTCTTCCAAAATCATTATTTTCAATTTTATTTAATGGTCGATGAGAACAAAAATGACATCAAGATCAAATTACTCTTCCTTGTGATTCATCTTTGATTTTATACCATTTATAAAAATGATTCAAAAATTGAGCATAAAAATGTCGAAATTTAATAAAAATCAATTAGTAAATCAAAATTTGAGATGAATTATCTCGAATTGAAGAACAAAATAAATTAATTTTATTAAGAAATCATTTAAAATCTAAAAAAACGTCTCTTTCTCTGCATCTATTCTTTGATAATTCTATTCCTCTCCCATGACTTCTAATGACTCATTCTTCTTCTATAAATATTTGTTTTTCTTTCCTAACAAAGTAAAAAATGTCTAATGTAACCGAAAATTCGCAAAATTTCGAGAGAATTTTAGCATTTTTTTGATTTAAAAATAAAATTAAAATTAGAATTTGATGAAAATTACAAAAATTTAATTAAAAAACTTCGAAATTAAACTTTTTTCTTTAGAATTCAGAATAAAAAATGAGAAGATTTTATTAAATTTAAGTATTTTTTTTATTTTATAATTAAGAACAACAGTCGAATTTTATTCAAAAATGCAAAATTTCATAATTCGGAATGAAAACTCAAATTTGATTAAAAATTAAAATAATTTCGATCGAATTTTATTACTAATTTTTCTTAAGTGAAAGACGTAATATCATGTTTATAAGTACATGTAATTAAAATGGACTTCTTTGTTCGAGATCTTCGTACATCTTGTTGCTTATGATGACATGGGTGTATCACCTATTCAAACAGATGCTAAATCTACAATAGATAGAGAGTATTAACAAGAGTTAAAATAGATAATGGAGCAGCTGTATTACATATTGATGAGATTCGTTATGCAATAAGAGGTACAGGAGTATTATGGAATGCATTTATGAGAGGTGATAAAAATCCAAGTCGCGCACTAGGACCTGGAGAATTTCGATCATCATGGTAAATTATCTCTTAGATTTTAAAATAGGTTTCTAAGTCAATATATATTTAGGGGTGATTATGGTACTCGTATAATTTATCTTTCAACTGAACATGATTTTCTTCCATCATCCATCACAATATAATTGTCTTGAAAAAGATCTTAATTCGAGATAAATCGTGCACATGTAGACCAATGTATTCATCATTAAACGAACATGTAAAGTATATCAAAATAAATATATTAAAGATGATATTGCACAAGAAGATACTTATAATAAAGTTGATTGAAGTATTTATCATGATATTGATTTTGGTTATGTACATTTATGGTTTAATAAAATATATTTAGGATTTTCTTATTATCATACTTCATATGATTCAATTCATGATCATTTTTACTTTAAATAAATAATCAAATATATTTTCTTTTTAATTAATTTTTATAATTTTTTAAAATAAAAAAAATAAAATATATTTATTGATAATAAAAATTGATTGATTTTTTAAATTGTTTTCTATAAAAGTCTGATGGAAGAACAAAAACAAAGAAAATAGTCATTGATGGTATAAATGAAATAAGATAACCCGAAATATATAATAATGAATTATATGATACTTTTACACATCCAGAAAAGAATGAAATTATTAAACGAGGTAATGCTAAAATGACTAAAATTATTGGACTAATAATAAGATTTTTATGTTCTTTGAATTGTTTCTGTAAATGTTGTCGATGAGTATATTGTTTTTGAAGTATTGCTCGTCGACGAGCACTACCAGAAATAATGAATAAAGCAGAAAAAAGATTCGCACAAAATGGTATAATATGATGAAAAAATAAAATAATAGTATTATAAATATGAACTGAATGTAAATAATAAAATACACACCATAAACGTTGTTCTTCTTTATCATCTGTTAAATCACGATAGATAGGTTCATATATAATAGAAATCATAATTAATAATGGTAAAATAAAAATTATTTTTTTAGCAATATATTTACTTAATATTTTATTAAAATGAATTCCTTTATATACAGTTATTGATCGTTCAAAAGCTACACAAACATTTAACCAATTATTAGAATATAAACAAATTTTAAGTATAAATTCAATTGATTTACAACCTCCTCGATGAATCGAATAACTAATTAATGGATTAATTTGTGTTAAAATAAGAAACCAAAATTTAATTGTAAACATAATCATTGTAAGAAGAGAAGTTATAGATGATGCAAGAAGATATAATCCACAACCAACATCTCTTGATTGTTTTGTAGAAAATGTTAATATAGAAAGAATACTATTGATTAAACTTACAGTAAACATAATCATTGTTAATGTTAAACTCCATTTTATTAATACTGTTTGATTATTTATTGATACATTTGATCGAATTTCATAACGTAAAATATCATCCAATGTTAATCCAATACCTTTTGCATAATATTGACATCTATCACCAAAAAAACAATCAATACAAGTACATATTGTTATTGCTGGAATAATGGGATGATCTTGCCAACATTCACCTCCATTCAAACAATGAATATTATTTAGACATTTTGGAGGAGTAACTTCAAATTTGAAACAGCTTGCCTGATGCTCAGTAGTACATAGACACATATAAGGTTTATCAAAAAAACATATCAAATGAGTATGAGTCTGACATATAAGATGATAGTATTTCACTCGTCGAATTTCATGTAAATTAACTAATCGACCATTTAAAACTTCATTAATGAATGCACATCGTTGATTGGAATTAATTGTCGTGGAGATATTTTTAATGTCTAAATCTAGAAGAACAGTTAAATAATAATTGTCATTAATTTGAACAAAAACCATATTGAAGGGTAGTGCAATATGTACCAATACTGTACGCTGAAACATAGTCAATTTTTGAGGTATTACTTTGATATTTGATGCATCGAAATGTCTATGTAAAACATTAGCAAATATATAGATTAATAAAAACGATGGAATTTTTATTTCATGAAATGAAATTTCAAGAGTTTCTCTTTGATATCCGCAATCTGGTCCATAAAATTCTTCTGGACAAATACAAGTAGTACCAAGTTTTTCCATACCATCATTATGCACGATACATTGACCACCATTTAAACATTTATTTTGTGAACATAAAATTGTAAGAAGACAACGTGGACCACTTTTAAGAAGAGGACAAACACATATCGATCGATTATGAATTTTACCAATACATTCTGAATCTGGTGAACAATCACTGCAATCAATAGGAATATTACATTGATTACCAGTCCAATTTCTATAACATCGACAAAAAAACATTTCTTTGTTGATATATTTTTTACAATCACCATTTTGACAATTCAATGGACAATTTTTAGGAGTAATTGCTGATTGAGTGGGTATATATAAAGTAATAGTCATGCGATAGATAGGTAAAAATGAAAAAGGAATTGTAAGATGCCAACTTGCCAGATATGTCAAAGATATTCTGTTAAATACTTCAATACGTACACTATAATTCTTCGAACTATTATTGGGTTGTGTTAAATAAGTAAGATATGCATTAATACTGTCTCGATATGTAGAGGAAATTCGAATAGAAAATTGATGATAAGAATTAATCTCCTGATGATCATCACTATCATCAATTAAAGTGACAATAATTGCATAAATAATGCTAGCATTCAATGATCTCACTTTAGCTGTAAAACTAACTAATTGACTTTGATATTGACATAGTTCTCCATAGTAATTTGATGGACAAAAACATTTGTAGTCGAAATTATTATTTCCCAGCCAGTGACGAACATAGAGACCATGATTACAACGCCATAACCATAGATGATCATAAGGTGCATTATTGTTGAAGTTTGGAATACTATGTCGTTCTATAGAACGCTGAGGTGTATGTTGAATTGTTCGACTTTCAGATGTAGAATAAAACAGTGATGATTTTATTGAAAACGAAAGTCTTCTTATATTTTCACTAAAACAAAGAACATTCTCCATTTCAGTGCGATTATCAACATCCTTTTCATAACATATTCCATTTTTGTAATGATTTTCACAAAATGTTTCATCATCTCCATGTGGACAGTCAATTTTTCCATTGCACAAATCATATACCCACACACATTTATCATCTTCCCAACAACGAAATGTAGGATATGTTTCATCAAGATAATCATAGTTTCGACAATGTTGTTGTTCATCAATTGCTCCAAGACAACCAATATGTTGATCATCAACTTGATTTGCTGATAAACATATTAAACTGTAATTGTATCGAGATATACAAGCAAACGTACGTGTAGGACAAATTTGATTTGTACAATTATCTTCATCTTTTCCATCAGAACAACTCCAAAAACCATCACATCGTGTATTAATATTACTACATGGCCAATCTTCACATTCACTTTCATCTGTATAATTTTGTTCATTAATTATTATAGGAAATATTTGAACATGTCGATCGCATATATCCTGAAAATATATCTCATTGAATGTACGTAAATTCTTTGATGAACATATTTGTTCTGAAAATAATGATGAGTAACATTTATTTTCATTGTTACATTTAAAACGTAATATATCATGAACTAAACAACTAAGTTCGAATTGTTCTTCTTCATCATCGTTGAGATAACAATCTGAAATACTATCAAGAATTCGATGTTTCGAAATACATTTTGATGAATTTTTACAACAATATAATGATGGATGATGAGAATAATTTTTGTTGTTTGGATAACGTGTCAAACATTTACGAAAATATCGTTCAACTACTTGTATGAGTGATGTCCAATTTTTAGGTTTTATATTCCAATTAAAATCAAATTCATGACTTTTTCGACAAGAATAATTTTTATGAAAATATGTCGGTTTAAGAAAATCACACAGTTGCTGATCATAACATATGTAATCGGGTGTGAGTGATACATCAATATTCAAATCAGTAATTCCTTTCAAACGATATAAAAAACGTATATGACCAAAAAGTACAGGAACAATTGGAAATTGGATAAGATCTTCATAAGTCTCTAAATAATCACTGATATGAATTGATTGTAGAAATTGATTGCATGATGTGCCATTAATTTGATCGAGAATTTTCGTAAGACAAATCATCATCATCCAACAAGTGTATGATAAATTTCCTTGAATACTTATAGATTCTTTCAACATGAGATGTCGTGTATTATTACATTGATCAAAATCTGCTACACATTGTCCATCACCACAAGAAAATTGTTCATAACCTGGTTTACATGAATAAAATTTCCAATCAAATATGATACTACCGTCAAATATAGAACCAATTAAATTCCCTTTTTGTCTGTCTGATCTATCGAGACAGTATATATTTTCATCTTCTAAAAATTCTTTGGATATACATAATCCATCATGACATCGATATTCATTTTCATTGCATTCATTCATTTCTAATTCAAAACATTGTGCTTCATCAGCACCTCCATCTATACAATCAATTCGTCCATCACATACTTCTCGCCAATCGAGACATAAACCTGCTCCACCACGATCACATTTCAAATGAACATAACATGTAACATTAGTAATTGTATTCGAAGAAGTATCTGTCAATCTTTTAGCCAATATCTCTTGAATGATTCTTTCAAATGAATATATTTCACTCCAAACAAGAGAATATTGACATCGAGGTCCAAACCATGGTTTTGTACAATTAAAAAAAATTTCTTCTGATAGATAAGAATTATTCTGATAATCAATATAATATTGATATTTTTCTACTAAATCAATCGTAGCAGACCATAAAAGAAGTTGATTTGAAGTTATTTTTAATTGACGTAGTTCATTAAACGTAAAATTTCTATCACGTATATTAATAAAATTATCATTCCATATATGACCACTAATATTAGTTAAACTAAGACAAAATTCCGACTTTTCTAAAAGATGGAAACGAAACCAATCGTATAAATATAGACAATGAATTTGTAAACGATCAACATCAAGAGTTACATCAGTATTATACAAGTTAAATTGAGTTTTAACTATTGGCCATAAAAACCAATTTAATAATAAAAAAGATATCATCATATTTTAGCTTTTTTTCCTTCTTTAAATGGGAATATATAGAATATGAATAATAAACTATGTCAAATACGATATATGATTCAATAAAATATAGTTGTCAGAATAAGTTTATTTTCAATATTTGTATTTCTAAATGTATGATTATCTCAAATATTAAATAATACTGTTGATAATAATGACATATTATTTATTATTTTATTACATTGTATGATGATAAGATAAAAAATTAATTTTATTAGATGAAAATCATAGATTCTCTCAGATAGTAATGATCTCCCTAGTCGAACTTCTTTTGGCATGCGCATGAATTTCTTGAGTTTCTTGATCAAGAATATCAAGCGCTATGGACACATCTTGAGGCCTGTGCAGGTCAAGAAAGACAAAAAAAAAGTTCGACTAGGGAGAACATATATGCAACTGATATTGATCGACAGAACGAAAGAGAGAGAGAGAGAGAGAGAGAGAGCGTGGTTTTTTTATTTGTCTTCTTGCGTTCTGTCAGAACGAAAAAAGAGTCAGTATACAGGAGATTAATTTGAATTTCGCCGAAATCTTTATCAGTATTGTGTTTTATTTCTTTCATTTTCATGACTTTGCTGTCTTTTACTCTTATCAGATATTTGACTATATAAGTTAGTTAACTTCTAACGAAATTCGAAGCAGAAAATGATGAATCTATATAAAAAAATTTTCTTTCTTCTTACTCTCGGTATTCTATGTGTTGAAGGTGATAGTGATAAATCGGTATTAGTAAATATTTACCCTGGTTTTGGTTGGGATGATCTACGATTTCTTGATTTGAGTCCCATATTTGATGTGTCAAATTTCAATAGTTCAATACAATATCAATCATGTATCGAAATACTTCCAGTTTATCATAATAAATTTCTATTAGATTCAACTGTTATCGACATGTTCGATGCTCGATCGAGTGACTATTCATCAAATTTATTTATTAGTGGTGGTGGTAGTTTCTGGAAAGTGAGTGTCCAAGGTTCATATTCACAAGAATATCAATCATCAAAGAAACAACAAGGCGAAGAAAATACAATAGCAATTCGAAATCAAATTGAATACATCATGTATGATGTTATTCTTACATCAACATGTAAATTAAATCCACAAGTAAAAAAAACTCTCATTGACATATCAAGATATCAAACTAGTGATCAAGGCACAATGGCTAAATATGCTGCTCAATTATTTATTAAAATGTATGGTACACATTTTACAAGTCGTTTGAGTCTAGGTGGTTCCATTGTTCAAGAAGATCATATTAAAAAGTCGATTTATTATGAAAATAATTTTCAAACGAAAAAATATCGTGCATCAGCATCAGCTTCGTTCTTATCAACATATAAATTATCAGCAAGTTATGATTCAACATCGACAGATGCTAGTATTCACAATTTAACGAAAGAATTTACTCGAAAAGTTATTCGAGCTAAAGGCGGAAAATTAGATTTATCGAATGGAGCTATCGAAAGTTGGCAGGCATCCATTGATTCCAAGCCTGCAATTATTCGACGAGCAATAGAAAATATAACATCATTCATTCAATCGGATAGAATTCCTGAACTATCTGAAATTGAATTGAAAAATGTTCGAGATGAATTGAATGCTGCCATTGAAACATACGTTGAAATGAATTCATACAAGGGTTGTATGAATCGAACTTCACCTTCATTCAATTGGCTAGCTAATGTTGATGATGGTGCATGTTCACCTGCAGAAAAAAATTCCCAATTTGGCGGGTTTATTCGTACATGTACGGAAGATAGTCGTATAAGCCAGTAAGTAAATATATGTGCATATTTTTGTTTTCAAGAATATCGTTTCATAATTTAGAAAATGTAATCAATATCGACTGAAAAATTCTTATACAGGCATCGAAGAATGTCCAATAAATTTCGATAAATATCTCCTACGTCAAACAATTCAAAATGAAAATATATTTAAACATGAATGTCATCGATGTAGATTTTATACGAGAAGATGTTGTAATGATATTTTCGTTGGTGTTGGCCAACGTATTATAAATTTCTACGGTTGTAATAGTCGTACAAGTCAATTACGAGCATCGGCCGGACTTCTGCAAATATCTAATAGTTATGTCTACGGTGGCTCGTTTACAAACGATAAAATCAATCCTGTAATCGGCTATAAAGGCTGTCCGAATGAACAATTTCAAACAGTATCGATAACCGACAATCTTCGCGTATGCTTAAGTGAACGAATTGCAGATACTGACGGTCTACCACATTATGGAGGTATCTATTCATGTGATCAAGGAAATATTGCATATCAAGGCGAGAAAAAAGAATGTCCAACTGGCTATAGTTCTTATGTAATGAATGCAATCGATGAAAACTGTCTATTATATGTATGCTTGAAATTTGATAGTTTCCCAGAAATTCGACAATTACCATCCATCGTTTTACCACCATTCTTTTCAATTTCATTATCAAATCAAACCACTAATTTGACTGCTTCATATTCCGAAGACACAGGTACAGATAGAATTACAGAATCGACAACAAAAGTATCTGAAGTAAAACATGATAGTTTTACATACGGTCTATCGATTGGTGGTGTTGCTCTCGGTATACTTCTGACACTCGCAGTCACGTTTCTTCTAATTCAAAATAAGCGTTTACAAAATCAAATCAGTCGACATAACTATACGCCAATAGAATAAACTAACTGAAAATTTTTCATTTTATTATTCACGAGAATGTTTTAATATAAGAAATAAAATGTATCAGAAGTTGTGATTCACAAGGGAAGGGCTTTATGTTAATTTTTGTTTTCATGTATTATACTATGTGACTAGCTAGATTTCAGATTGCAAAGAAAATGTTGACAAATACATTACTTGCACCTCTAAATATGAACTAAGTGCAAACAGAACGAAAAAACTACAGTTTTCACCGAAGCAGAAAATCTATTGGCTTTATTAGATTTTTAAAATGTTTTCATATAGGGGGTCTTTTAAACTGGGAGAGGGTTATAGCACTTCTCCAGCACCTATTCACTTTTTAGGTGCTAGGTGCCAGCGATTACCTACCGGGGTCATCAAAGAAGTATAAAAGACATTGTGAACTACTATTCTTTTCTGTATCTCGCTTGATGGAAGAAAATATCGATCATCGTCCTGTGAAAAAACCGAAAATAACTCATGAACAAAGTAAAATCTAATTTTTCCTTATTTGAATATTAGCAGAATATATTATTTGAATTAATATGATATAGATTGTTATTCTACATTTGAAAGTCTCTCAGGAGAATTACTTCTTGAACTTTTCGAATATATGAATACAAAAGAAATTCAACAATCGTTTCTCAATCTCAATACATTTATCAATTCATCTATATTCGATCAACGTCAACAACTTCATTTGTATTTCGATCGTCAAATATCCTCTTTGTCTGACAACTATTCTCTCAATAAAGTCATATCAAAGCCTCAAGATAGTTTTTTCAATTATTATATTTATTTAGATTTTCAAATTATCTCAGCTAGTTAATTTGACATTATCATTAACTGGTTCGAAATTGACACCGACTGGTCATAAAATGATTGAAACTTCATTTTGTCATTCTTCTCTACAAAGAATTATTCTCTCGAACACTAACCAGACACATTTGTCTTCACCGGAAACAATACAGCGAGTCAAGCTTATCTTTCCTTCGATAAAATTTGTTTATGTTTCCAATGGTTTTCATGGTAATTGTTCTCATCATATTCGTTATAAAGTAGGCAATAGTGTACCTATACATCTTACACCACAATATCATGTTCGTTCTCTTGATCTTGATTTTAACAATTGGGGTGTTTATTTACTTGAAGACCTTTTAAATTCTTTGCCTTTATTAATTAAATTAAAAGTAAAAGGTTGCGGACAAACCTGCGGTTGGTTTAATGTCCCTTGATGGGATACAATGTTGCAAAATTTAAAAGCATTACAACAAGTTAATATTGATATTTATATTTGTTACCCATCAGGAGCAGGAACAAAAGACAGAATTGAAAAATTCAATACTGCTGTAGCACAAAAAACTGAAACATGCAAACGAATAAATTTAACACTCGGAATGAAAAATAATCTATTAGGGTGTTTCCAGTTCAGTGCATTGCTTAATATCAACTAAATTAGTCAAAAAATCTACTCAAAAACTAATGTAGACAATATTTTCTTTATTGTTACTGTTTGAAACTCTGTTTATCTAAATTTGTGAATATTCAGTGCTCGTTCCAGAAGAATCGTGATGTTAGCTAATAAAGAATTTAAATCATCCATTTGTTTACCAGAAAGTCTCAAATAAAATCCTTCAAGATGTGCAAGTTCTATCAGAGATAAAAGTGTCTGAAGCCATTCATGTTTGCATTTGTAACTGATATGAAGTGTAAGGTATATTGGATGATTGAAATAATAATAATAATTTGCATCATTGGCCAACTGTAACAAAAATGTTCAATGAATTTATTAGTGAATCATGTAAGGATCTAGATCAATTTTGACTCTTCCATCAACTGAGACCGGTAAATTAAAAAGTGAAAAATGCTGTTCGAAACGGAGATACGTATTTTATTACTGTTTTTATATACTTTAGTAACTTTCACGAACAACCACTTCGTCTTATCGGGATATCGAATTACTTACTAACTTGATGTCAATAAAATTTGATTTACGAGTAAAAGGAAGTGTCGAAACATATAAGAGAAAAGTGTGTATAGAATATAATTCTCTATGAATTACTCATGTGATGACAATGAAATTAAAGAATAAAGAATTTGTACTCAATAATAAAATATAACAAATATCAATGCTATAGACTTTCCCGTAGGAGTAATAAAATAATTGCAGCATATCTTTTGTAGATGCGCATCAATTTCGAAAAGACGATTTTTATCATTCCTACAACTATAAAAATGACAAAGTGTACAGTAACAATCTACAACAGTAAAAACAATAAAAAAAAAGTATGAAATCTAAAAGTCAAGAATCGGTAAAAACAGAAATAATTACTCATTGTATATTAGTTATGAATAAATTCAATACTTGTTGTTGATGGACTTAGTGATTATACTCCTACAGATACCGTTGAACTATACAATCCATTGATAGAAACTTAGGAAATTCTTCATAGTTTGAGTAGTTCGCGAGTATGACATACGACATCTGTACTAGCTGATCGGACAATGTTCATTTTTAGTGGGTACGATGTACGTGTTCTACATGACGTCGTATGTATATATTTCTCTTCGATTCTTCTCCTTTCTCGTCTCTTGTTTATCTTTTTCTTTTCTTTTTTCGAGTGATAGTATAGATTTTTTTCTTAATAAGTGAAAGGAATCAAGTCAACAGAAAGAAGGAAAAAATAGTAAAGACGATACTATTATATATAACGTGCGATTTAATTGAGATATTACCACGTAAGTAAAGTTAGCACTGGATTTGAATTTTTTTTTTGGAAGGATTCGCCTGTATGTTAGTGCTGAATTCAGCACAATTATTTTTATTAGAAGCATCAAAAGTAATATAGCGAATCGTGACGGTAAAAACTAGTAAAAAATCTGAAAAAAAAATCAATATTTAGAGTAAATCATCATGTTTTCCATCGATGACCCCATCTAGAAATAGCACCATTCGATGCAGAATCCAATTCTGCATATAACATCACCTAAAAGAGAGCCAGCACAAATATATAGGTGAATCCTTCCATAAAAAAAACTCAATGTGATGCTAAGCTTACTTTTCTATTTTAATTTAAAGTATATATGAATAAGACATGAATATTGACCATCAACAGTTAAGAAGTATTATAATAAAATTAGAGAGTCGGTTGAGTGATGATGATCGAGAACGTTTACATTTTTATCTTGGAAATGATGTTCCACGAAAAATACGAGACGATGCTTCACTTCGTGGTACTCTTCGTTTAATGGACTCACTTTTCGATCAAGATAAAATTAACGAACAAGATTTTACTTTTCTTATTCGTGCTTTCGAACAAATTCAATGTATAGATGCTGTTAATCTTTTAAAAGGCTAGTTTTTTTTCTTCTCGTATTTGAATTTATTTTTGAATATGTAGAACATCGGAGAGAAATCCTATCACAATCGATTCAAAGTTTAGCATCAATTATGCCAACAACAATAAAATTGATTGAAGATCAAGATATAGATAAATACTCTATTCATAAATATAGATTCGAGTCCAATTTAGTAAATAATAATGATGATGATGATGGCAATAATACTATCGGAATGATATCTTTAGAAACTACAAATATCGATGGTCATTCATTAAAATCAACTGAAAACAAAATTATTAGACAACCATTAAAAAAATCAAAATATTATTTACTTGGTATATTAATATTCTCAATCATTGGATTAGTATCACTTACAGCTTTTATTATCTATCGTACTCATCTAACTAATAAACTAAAACAATTATCAGAAAAATATCAAAAACAAACAGGGTTGATTAATGAATTGACTCATTTTCGATCAATTGATAATCACTCCATTCAAGAATTAACACATCTAGTATCATCATGTAAGTGAAATTCAGAAGTGTATCTTTTTTCTTTCTTCGTCATTCGTCTCTTATTTTAAAGATAAAAAAAAATTTTCTCGTTTCCAACTCACATCAAATATCAAATGGAAGCCAAATGCCACAACAATTGTTGGAGAAATTCACATCCGATCTCCTCATGGAATCGATATCGATCATCAACAAAAATCGGTTTACATATATATCGCTGATACTCGCCATCATCGTATTGTTAAATGGAACTTAGATGAAAATAAAGAACAAATTGTTGCAGGAGGAAGAGGCAAAGGAAACAGAACCGATCAATTGAATGAACCAAATGATATGATTGTCGATAAAAACAATAAATCTTTGATTATTTGTGATCAAGGAAACAGAAGAGTTATTCGATGGTCATTAGAAAATCAACAAGAGAGACAAATTCTCATTAGTAATATTACATGTTTTGCACTAAGGATGAATGAATATGGAGATTTGTTTGTTTCTGATGTGGAGAAACATGAAGTGAAAAGATGGAGAAAAGGTGAAACAGAAGCAGAAGGAACAGTTGTTGCAGGTGGACATGGAAAAGGAAATAATTTAAATCAATTCAATTATCCGTCGTTTCTCTTCATCGATCGAGAAGAGACAGTTTATGTCTCAGATCGTGACAATCATCGTGTGATGAAATGGTTAAAAGGTGCAAAAGAAGGAATTATCGTTGCTGGTGGACAAGGTTATGGAGATAATTTAAATCAATTCCAGTGGCCCCTAGGACTAATTGTGAATGAAGTTGGTGATATTTATGTAGCTGATTGTATGAATTATCGAATAATGTGTTGGCCATTTGGATCAGAAGAAGGTCGAATTGTTGCTGGCGGAAATGGTCCAGGTCAAGGATCAAATCAGTTTTTTTATCCAACAGGTTTATCATTTGATGTTGAGAATAATCTTTATGTTGTCGATAGTTGGAATCATCGAATTCAACGATTTAGTGTTGATAAAAATGAAAAGCAAAAATGAAAAAAAGAAAAGTTTTGTTTGGTTTGAAATTGAATTTGATTAAATTTTGAAGAGATCAGATATCTAGCTCTGACTTCTAAAATTTTAAAGAATCTGAATGAAAAAATGAAATCTTTCATGATATATCTTTGTGAATATCTAAAAATTTGGATTGATGATAAATTATCAGATATTTAGTTTTTGGAATTTCAAATGACTTTATTTATAAATAAATAATATCGATATAGTTTTAATTCGTATGAGATGTGTATTGTTTCGAATTTACCCTATTCTTCGTAGTAACACATAATATACATACTTGAGTAAATTCGGTTTTGCGCCTGAGTGCATTCACAGTTCTATTCGATTAACAGTTGTTTCTTGGTATAATGACTTCTCGTTAATGAAGAATATATCGATGGATATCTGATAAATCATCAAAACATACGATACTCATACAATTTATTTTTATGCATGATAAAATTGAAAGAAAAAGCAAGTTTTTTAAATGATGCACTCCGTCTAACTTAGATTTTAAGAAAAATTTTCTTGTCTACACTATTATTCATCATTTTTAATATGATGATCTATTTGTTTTTGTTTGACTCTTCCATCTAAACGTTGTTTTAAGTGATTTAATCGTTCAATACCATTTTTTAATATGTCTATATGAATATTTAATGACATTGATTGTGCAAGTTCAACTTCTGTAATAGTTAATTTTAATTCAGCAGCTTCTGCTTTAAAACGTTTTAATCTGTCAATGACATTGTTAATATCAACTATTCCGAATTTCACAATATCTTTAAATTCCTTTAATACTTCAAGATTGTGCTGATGTTTTACTTGATCCGAATCACCATCACCCAATGTCCGGCGATAAATTTTAACAAGAAATCCTTCATCCATCATTTTTTGTTTAATTTCATCTAATTGTACTTTTGTCGCATCATAATTTTCAATTAAAATATCACTTATAGTTTCGTATTGCGTATCAAGATCGACTAAATAAACAAAAGTATTGAATTACCGATCTGAATATACAAAAAAAAGAGTAATTAGTGTCTGATAAACATACGTAATTGTGAATGTACATCCTCTGCAAGATGTATAATACGATTCATTTGCTTTTCAATATTCTCTAAATAGTGTTGAAATTGTGATTGAAGTTTGTTTTCGAAATTTGATATTGCTGCCAACGCAGTGTCGGTCGAAAAAGAAGAAGACGAAATAGTCAAGGCTGATGATTCATCCGTAATGTATGTTAATGCATATCTTGTATAGATTTCTAATTTGGATAGTGTACCACCAAACGCAGCAAGCATTTTATATATACTCTCAGTTGTAATTTCAACAGATGCTTTTAATTCTCCAATTTTTTTCGTTAGTATTTGTTTCGTTGCTGGTTGAATATTAGAATAACTTACTCGTGCTTTTAAATCGATTAGTGATATTTTTATTTCGGTCAGTTTATTTGATACACTAACATCCACATTAGACAAACGATCAGCTATTTCTGTTGTTTTTTCAACAAATGTTGGGATTGATGGTATTTTTATTATTGGATTTTTAAAAGCTGATGATGCTACGGAATCAGGCTGTGATGCTGAATCTTGCGTTTTGCAATGAGGAAATAGAAAATTTGCAAATGGTACGCTACTACATGCCCAAACGGGAAGAAAAACTTGCCGTATGACGGCCCAAGCAATCGCCAATATACCAACAATGATTGCTATTACAATTTTATATTTGATATTGTAATTATATACTGTCGATAGAATACTAATAAGTTCTCGAGCAAACCCTGATCGTCTTGTATGAGGAACATAATTTACTAAAAAAATATCGGTGTCAAATGTCAATTGAGTGTATCTGAGAACATTATTTTCTTAAAAGAAGTCTCAACATACTAAATATCATCTTATACTACGATCTTAATTTATTAACATACCTGTAGCAATAATAAGATCATTTTGAATTGTTTTAAGTTGACTATCCCATTGTTGCAAAAATTTGTTAGCGGCTTTACGATTAGCAATAATGCCTTTCTCAATTTCTTCGAGACGACATAATAAGCTATCTTTGTCTTGTAATGACATTTGATGATTGATTACAGATGCTTTTAATAACTCATACCGATGAATAATTGCTTCTTTTGTTAACTGCGCCATTTTTCTGTTGATGCTTTTTATTTTTTAACTAATAATGGTGACAATGTGTTGGTAACAATACTTTAAATATATCATGATAAAATAGAAAAAGGAAAGAAAAACAATGAATGAACATTCTCACTATCTACAGCAAAGTTTTTATTTGAGTGTAAAATATACTAGAGAACAGATAAAAATCTTATTGGCTGCAATAATCTATGTGAAAAAGATACGGATTTTTTCTTGCCAATGCTTCGATGATGTCATCAGGATTCATAAGCCTCTGAGGAACAAAAATAATATATGTTGGAAAAAAATATTCTCGTGAGAGAAACCATCAATTTATGAGAGTTGTTTCTTGCAAGTTTGTTTACATTGAGAAAAAATTTTTACCTATTCAACGTGGGTTGTATAATCATCACAGTTGAGGGTGAGTATAGCAACCATTATCGCGATTTCGATTCCTGCTAAAGAATCTCATCAGATGGCTTTGACTGTATGTCGAACTTCAAGAAATGAGTGCTGTTCAAAATGAAAGAAAATTTTTAGTTCGAGAAAGTACTATCTACCCTCAAGTGTGAGAGTCCGTGACCAAAAGTACTCTGTTCATGCTGTGTTTCAGTGGAAATTTTGAGTAAGATATATTGGTTTATAACGGATGTCTCATGAATAATGGACCTCCTGGTATTTTACTGCAAGGGGGAAACAGCAGACTTCAAGATTTCAAAGACTCCAAAAGATTTCTCTCTATGTGACTTCAGACGCGAAGTCTTAATTGTTTCGCCCATGGTAAAACCTCATGTTTTCCATCGGTGACCTCACCTTAAAATAACATCATTCGATGAAGAATCAAATTCTGCATAGAGTACAACCTAAAAGAGAACCAGCATAAACTACAGGCAAATCCTTTCGCAAAAAACTCGAATCCAGATCTAACCTTACCATTCAGAGTAGACAAAAAAATTAATGCATCCCTTCTATTATGTTTCTGTATGCGTTTCTCTTCCTAAGCCAAATAAAAAAGAACAAGCAGAACAAAAAAAGCAATGAAAGAAAAGTATTGACGTATATAGATTTTGCAATTTATCGAAAATTTTGTTTTTATTTTTTTCACTTCAAGGACGCAAGTTGAATAATCAGATTATTTCGTGTGGAAAATAGAGCACAGTTTTTATCCAAATCATGTCTTTCCTTCTCAAATTTTTCGTCAATATTACATGGAGTAAAATTGCTTCTTTTAGCGCAAACCCTGTCTTCATTTTTGAAATAACTAAGATCCAATAATCGTTCACAAATAATATCTTTTGTATGACGCCATTCATCACGATTGAAATCATCATATAATATATGATTAATGAGCGGGACTCTTTGATGAATTTCTCGCAATGATATTGCATCAGCTTGAAAGAGAGCTTCCAATATATCAAAAAGATTTTCAAATTCTATTTTTGATGTTGTCAAATCCATTAGATCGAACACATTTTCAATAACACCATGATCAGGTATTTGTTTGAGTTGTTTTATATGATTCAACTTATGATAACCTCCAAACCATTTTAATATATCAACAAGTTCTGTTGTAACCGTACCGAAAGCGATATAAAGTTCCATTAATTGTCCACTAAACTTTGGATTTTTCTTGCAATAAGGAATCAGTTCACTTTTGAATTCTTCTTCACCAAATTGACATTTTCGTACTATATCACAAAATTGATCAGGTTGACTTTCAAAAACGTCTAGAGCTATGGAAATGTAGTCAGGTGTAGGATCAGAAATATAGTTATTGTTATCATTGTTACATAGATCAGCGTAGAAATCACTGAGGAGCCTTTCGACAGATATACTTAAATTCGTTTCTAACAATTGAGAAAATCCATTGTAACCATCTACTATCGAAAATAAATCATCATCTACATCGTACAGAGACAATTGTACAAGAAACTTATATCGTTTTTCAAATGTTGCATCTAGATTTTCGTCAATCCAACTGGATATTGTACTAAGTTCTAAATTTGATTCTTGCACAAGAATTAAACATAATGCAGCTCGAATAGAAACAATCTCTGAAGATGAAGTTTGAAAAAGACTATTAAGATTATCAATCACTTCATTGGAGATATCTAAATCTGTTTCATCGCTCTTAAATTTCAGTAAGCAATTACCATATTTTAATAAACAAACAGCTATGACATCGTCTCGATATGTTTTCCACGAACAAATGATTTCATCCAAATGGATAAGTAAATCTTCGTCTTGAAATACAAAATTAAGATCATTGATAATTACTTTTTGAATGAGAGGAAATCGTTGTTCAGTAAGTAATGTGCGAACATATTGCTTATTGTCATGCCAATTTAGATGTTGAAGCATCCATTTGATAACAGTCGCAATATATTTCTCTTCCCTAGGATCTTTTATTTCAATTAGTTTATTTCGAAGATAGATTTGTAAATCTTTTGAACAACCGTTTATCATCAATAAAAATGGTCTGCTTGAAAGATCAGATGTAATTCGATTGTGTTCCAAATCAAGAAATAGTTCGAGTATCTCTTTACGAACAATCCATACAGAAATTTTCGACGAATAATGAAAATTTTTCTGTAATATAATTAATATTTGTCGGAGAATACTTTCATTGATACATGGTGATGTCACTAGATGATTGACAAAAGATTCGAAATGAAATTTATTATCGATAACAAGTATCTCCTTGATAATATCGATCAAATCTGAATTGTCTGAACCATGAATAATTAATTGTAAAGCAGCATAATGTGCAAAAAATCGTAAATTTTTATCCATTCGATAGTTGAGCCATTTCTCAACAATTGAAAGAGCATTTTGCTCAATTTCTAAACAATGAAGTGTATCAGCAATAATCGAAACAATTTCTTCTTGATTCGAAATCTCCAAGACAGTTGTAATCCATGATGCTATTTTGAATGTCATCATGGTTTCATCTTTTAACTCTTGTCGAATTGAAATATCATCATGCTTGTGAGAGTCATTAACAGCAAACATATTTAGAATTTGAACATCGAAAGCCAATTCAACGAGATACATCGATGATAGAAGTATAGAATTAGATGAAACAAATGATGTTCTATCGATGAAATATCGAAAGAATGTTGTTGAATTCAATTGAAGAAGACTAGCTAAAATCTTCGTTTGTTTGGCAAATTCGAATAGATAAGGCGCAAGATCTGGATTATTCAATTGCATCAATGCAATATATGCTGCTTGTTTTTCATCTACAGATGCTACATTCAGTTTTTTACCAATAATATGAGCCATACATTGAAACGATCCTGGAAAATGTTTACGAGCTGAATAACATCGAATAAACAAAAGAGTTGATTTCAGTAATGAAAGATCTGCAAGTGAAGATTGTAATATACTAATCATTTCACATTGTAGCGCACTTTTTCGTTCTTTACTAAAGATCAAACTGTAATAATCTATATCAAATATAATACTCAATGCGATTGTTCGTAATAATGGATCGGATATATTTGCTACAGCGAAGCGTATTTCATCACTTTTAGCTTCGTCTTTGCAAGAACGATATTGTTCTTGAAAAAGTCGAGTAAGACAAATAGAAGCAGCAAAAAGCTTTACATCTTTATCTTGACTTGATATGTCATGTTTTAATTCAGCAATACGTTGATGCTCTATATTGATCTCGATTTTCCAATCTGTCGATTTTTTCTTAGGAAATGAATCTAATAACTTGTGAGCCTGCATTGCTTTCAGAAACTCCTGACGATCTGTATCTCCAAATCTACCATGATAGTACTCTTCCTGAAAGATCACTAAAGCATAGTGTTCAAGTTTATGCTCTTTCAATATTGGTAATAACATGGGTAATGTAAGATAGGCGTTCAAATCATCCTTATCAATGTCTTCCGAATGTGCTAAACATTGTGTTAAGAATACGATGAATGGTAAGGAATCACGAATGTTCCAATAGAGTGATTGTAAGGATTGTGGTACAAAGTTAAGTAACATGATTGGTTTGCATTGAAAGATATTTGTTGAATGAAGAGTCTTAGCTAGAGTATTTAATTTTTCTTCAGTGATAAGATGAATACATTCGGATTGAGAATGAAAAGATTTGGCGAGTTCCGTTCTCAAAATACCGTCTTCGATCAATATCGATGAATTCCATAAGCCAAGTTTCTTTGATGCAGCTGCACATGCTACTGAAAATGATACTCGTTGCTCATCGGATTGACTACATTGTGAAAAGAATTCGTTCAGAATGGATTCGATTTCAGATCGAATTAACGACATGCCAGGATGAAAATGACTACGAGCGCAGAATTCTTTAAAATAGAACCATGTATATTTAAATCTCTCGAGTGCCAAGGGTAATGCCTTATATCCATTATATTTTTGATAGATATGTGCCTCTGAAATACCTTGTAAACATATCACAGCAATAAATATATCAACAGTATCAACTGATGTATCCGACGATAAAATATGTTGAAGAGAATTCTGATAATTTTTTGTGAGAGTTTGAATTTTGATTTCATGTGGTTCTTTTGTATTATCTAAATATTCCATAATTGGAACTAAAATCGAAGATTCACGATGCATCCGTTTCAAGGAGAATTCCATTTGGATTATATCTTTTTTCTTTGCAAGATAGAGTCCACCACATACTGTGAAAATAATAGTAAGGATCAATGGATGAATATTCAATAGACAGATATTATGAGCCAAAATAAATGACGAAAAGTCTCTGTTAAAAATCTGATCAGGAATATCACTTGATATCATGATCTTTCGTAATGTTCGATCAATTATAAACTCACATGACAGACTTGTGCTATGCAAAGACCATAATTGTTGATATATAAATGGATAATGTTTTCGTGGTAGAATTTGACAAAACTTTTTAAGACATGTTTCATCTTTTAAACGTAATTCCATCCATTTTTGTATGATAGATTCATCCAATTTCGCTAAATTCGGTACTATATATCTCTCTGTAATTACATTCGATGGATGATCAAATAAACTGTTGAGCGCAGTAAAGATAATTGTATTTGAAGGCAACCGTTGCAAATCATTGTATGCATCAAAGAAAAGAAGTGTTCCAAATGGAATTTGATAATTTTCAGTTGAATTGAGAAGAGAATTGCAGAAGTTTTCATAATCATCAACTGACCATTTCCAACTGATCCATCCAAGAGCAAGACGTAATGATTCACGAAAACGAGTATTCATAACCAATGAAAGAATACGATTTGTTATGTTTTTAATCGAGGAACCTCTCACCAAAGATTGTGCTACGAAATATTCTTGAAAGGATAAATGTGAAAAACTAAAGACTTGTAGGCCTTTCTCGACAGCAATGCCATTGTCGGACTCTAGTAGACGTATTAATTTATTCACAGTTTGACGTACTGTTCTTTGATCATTAGAAACGTTTTCTTGTTTTAATGATAAACGACATAGATGTTCCATATCAAATGCGTCTATGAGACCGGATGGAGATTTTAAATGAAGATAATCAGCAAGATTGCTCAGAGTACTATTTATTAGACTTTCTGAAATAGTTGGTTCTTGTTTTCTCCAGAGATGAAATGTTGTTTGAACAATATGATAATACACTTCGATTCGAGATTTAGGTTGAAAATTATCAGATAACTGAAAAATAAACGTACATATCAATACTAGTAAAGCAGGATTTGATAACAATAACTGCGAACTATTTTCAAATATTGCTTCAGCAACATTATTTCGTTTTTTTGATAACATTCCGACTAATCCTTCGTCAATTTGTATACCTTCACTTAGTAAACTATCGAGTACACTTTTCTCAACTTGTAGTATCCATTCTTTGACAAATTTCATAGCTTCATCATGATTTAACAATTCTAATGCGTAATGTTTAATAAACGGACCATTAAGTGGGCAGAAATCATATCCAAGAAGACGACTCGTTATAACTATCTGATTACCACCAAATTTATTCAATGGTCGTGTTTCCATGATTTGATCGAACCATAAATGATCGAATATTTGATTATCAAATGCTGAGATAAAATCGGGTGCACGTAAATGCTCATCAATAAACGTTCGAACAAGATCAATAATCTCACTTCTTCGTGGAACATCAGGTATTTCATCAAGTCCATCAAGTAGAACTAAAGCATGACCATAAGAGATCAACTCTTGCAATATGTTTTTCTCATCATGACAATAACGTTGTGTAAACCAAGTGTGTTCACCAATATAATCGATTAAGGTTTTTGTTTCATGTTGATCAAGCCACGTTGCAAATTCTCCAATTCGAATTAAAATAGGAATACGAATGAATCTATTTTTATAAGTAGACAAAGCTGTTTCAGCGAAGACACGTGTAATCCATCGAAGTAGCGTCGTTTTTGCACTACCTGGATCACCTAAAATAACAATCCATCGATCATATTGCAGTATATGACTTAGTTTCTTCGATGAAGTATTTCTATTCGGGTGTATTTGCATCGTTGAAGGTATGAAATCACTAGGATCTTGAATATCTCTATTAGAAAAATGGCCTTCAGGTGAATATTGAAAATCTAAAGTCTTCAATAATCTATTCGAACAATCCGTTGTTATATTAATACATTGCAATTTTTCTGTAAGTCGTGTTCGTTTTTCCAATCCATAATTTCTACATAAGAGATCATCTGTCAGACCTTTTACTTCGATTGTTGAATGGAATGAAATACATTTGTGAAGATATTCTTCAAGGAAATGTCCATATTCAGAAAATAGTTGACGTAAACTTTTTGGGTCTTTAACAATCTGATTAAAATATAATTCACGTTGTTGCAATTCTCTTTCGAATTCCATTCTTCGAAGAAATCGACTCGATGTATCACCACTAACCGATTTCAATATGGCATCATGTAGTCTTTGTTTCCGTTCTAATTCTACCTTCTGAACAATTCGATGCCAATCATGATCTTTATTTTGCTCGTTCTTCGCTTCTTCAAGTATATAGAGGATATCGTAATGTAATTCTTCCCAAAAATGTTCGGTTAAAGAATCATTATTATCCAACATTCGATTTAATTGTCGACAGAATGATATAGTCCAATCATTTCTTGATATATTCGGTTCAAGTAATCGATTTAGACAATGACGAGTATCGATTAATCGAGATTGTTCCTTCTTTGAAAATTTCCTGGATGAAGAATTTAATACTTCATTAATTGAAGCTACTGCACGTGCAACTACTTCGTCAGTCATTTATTCTAGCCGCAGCAATATTCTTGTTTTATAATGTAAAAAAAAGTATATCTATTGATACTAAATGCACACTATGAAAGATAAGGAAAAAAAAAGTTCGTGATATTTGCATAGCGATAAGTAAATTTGATTTGGTCTCGTATTTCTTTTGCTAGTTTTATAAGGATATTTCGATATGCAAATTTGCAGAAATTTAAAGTTATTCAAGGTAGTAACGTAAAATTTCGTTTTTTTTGTTTGGTAACCTTTCGTCGAAATGATACCATTTGACTCCAAATTAGATAGCTGATAGATTGATTGATATTTAGATGTATCCTAACCAATCTCATATAGAAAATAAATTCATCATAGTTCATCAAGTCGCCCAAAAAAGTACCGATCGCCTTTATAATACAACTCTGCTACCAGGATGATCTTCCATATTGAAAAGTTGATGTAGAGATAAACTGTTGATTTCATTTTGTCGAAAATCAAGAGTGACCAGTGTCTATATTGAATAATACTGGTGTGTATGCAGCTGAAATGAAAACTAGTTATCTTACTGTGTTCTTCTGTAACGCTTGAGCTAGATGTTTTGCACCTTCCGCACCGATATCGTTTCCACCAAGATTGAGAGTGGTGAGTGTCTATATTAATGTGTATACAGTTGAAACGAAAAAAAATTGCCTTACTGTGTTACTCCGTAATACTTGAGCCAGATGTTCTACTCCTGCATCACCGATATCGTTCCCATGAAGCTGGAGATTGATGAGTGTCTATATTAATAGGTATTGATGTGTGTGTGTGTGCGTGTGTGTGTGCAGTTGAAAAGAAAATAAGTTGTCCTACTGTGTTGTTGTGTAGTGCTTGAGCCAGATATTGTACAGCTTCATCACCGATTTTGTTGGCGTGAAGATGGAAAGTGGTTAGTGTCTACGTAGATTGATAAATTGTAGGACATGTATAGTTGGAAAGAAAACAAGCTGTTTTATGGGATGATTATGTAGGGCTCGAGTTAGATGTTGTGCATATTTAGCACGAATATTGTTCAATGGAAGATGGAGAGTGGCAAGTGTCTATATGGAAATAGGGAGAAAGAAGAGAAATTCAGATAAGATGAAATAATCAAAAGAAGTCGTTTGATCGATTCATTTTCAATATATAGCAAATATGTCTGGTTTCTATCAGTGTCGAGTATTATTTGGGCAAAGAACAAGATAAAATGTTCCTTCTCATTCTGTTTTGAAATACAAGCCGAAATTAACCTGATATCGATGATAGGAAGCAATGATGATGTTGAACCGTGTGCATATACATGACTAAATGACCAGAAAATTGTTTGATCATTTAAATGGTCCATAATCCGGTAGATTAGTTCAACAGGTAGTTTAAGAAAAGGTGACGACATATCTATATTTATTCCGTTTTCTGAAAGAAAGAACTAAATTTTTGCAGTATTTTTACAATCATATATTTAAGTATCACAAAATGTTATGAAATAGAAAGTTTTCGAGCATTTGAAATAATACTTCCGACATGTGATATAAGAGGTGCATGAATATGATTTCGATTTTCCAGTATCTTTCGAACCAATGGTAAAGGATTCGAATGGAAACTACATTGATCAAGTTGCAAAGCTAAACGATGTTCCAATTTATCAACGTATCCATCGATATCAATCCAATTTTTCTCGAAAGCTTCTTCTTCAAACGCTGTTCGAGGTTTCGGACACAAATTCAAACATTGACAATAAGCTGTCTGTTCCTCCTCATTTTCAAAGTAGAGAGTACCATTAAATATAAATAACTCGACTAACCATCGCATAGGAATGGGAAATACAACAGCACCACCACTGGCCTTTGATCCTATTGATGGAGGCATCGTTAGCGCTGTTTTATTAATGAAAATCGATTGATCTCGTTTAATGCGTGGTAACAATAAACGTAACGTTGTAGTTGATGGTTCAATCAATTTGCCGTGATGGTATAAGTAATATAATTGACCCATCAACCAATTGGCTTCGTAGGCACTGACGAAAATGAGATGTGCATTGCGATAGACTACAACCCAGCGTGCAGGACGTAGAAATGAATCTAATGATTCTCCTCGTGCCTGAATAGTCTGTTTGAATCCGTTAGATATCCAAAGATTTTCTTTCCAACAATTCGGTTGACATTTTCGATAGAATGAAGTACCACGAAACGCCTGAGGGAGTGAATGAAATACTGACGGATAGTCGGATAGATTTAGCATAGGACCTTGCATATAACATAAATGCTTGATTTCATCTTGAAGTTCAAATTGACATGGTTGAGCAGGTATAGGTCGTTTCTGATGTCGTTCTTCTTCTTGTTCTTGTTCACGTTCTAATTCTCGTTGTTGCTCTTCATCTAACAATTGTGTGAGAAGTTTTTTTGTTCCACTAAAATCATGTAGTCGTTTCGAAACAGCTCGATGAATTTCGTCTGATAGATTATTAATATTCGAGTGTTTATATTGAGCAGTATAAATTTGTGCAATAGTTTGAAATGTTCTTGATGAACCATACATTGTTTTCAATTCCAAGACTTCTGCTTCCAAACATTCTTTAGCAAACTTTTCTAGCATGGAATTTGAAAACGATCCATGAAAATCTACTGAGTGAAGCATTTTCAATGCCGTCTTCTTACGTTGAAAACTCAAACTCTGTGTTGCCCAATGATGAAATCCTTCCCAAGTAGCATGCAGAGTATTTTCGTACACCCAACGAACAATATCCGTCAGGCAGATTTGATCATTGTTTTCGTCGTTTTTCAACAGGTGAATTTGTTGATGTACTTCATTCGAACTCAAAAAACTTAACCAATGATGTTTGCCTAATTTTCTCATTCGCATACATGCTTGAACCAAACGATCCTTCGTCAAGAAATTGCCAAGTGTTACAGTTGCTCGAAATCCATTTGGAAATTGAAAATCCGTACCTCGAGTATGAATTTCATCTAAATAAAAGATACAACGATCTAGCCGTTCGCTGGCAGGAGATGTTGCGAACGGATGATGTTGATATTGACGATCGCAAACAAATAATAAATTCGATTCAAAATACACGGCATATTCAATCATATTCTTATCGGACAGATCCAACCATTTCACAGCTATTTGTCGGTTTGTTCCGTCGACAAATAGAGCACCAACATCAATAATTACCTGAATGATGAATTTATTCTCGATAATTTGCTTTAAGATTTGGTCTGAATTGGCACCAAATGATAAACATTGATAGCTTTCATTTTCTGGTCGAAGTAAATTCTTCAGAACGATTGCATCCGTTTTCTGAAGTTTCGGTAAATCACGCTGTCGAATATGAATAGGTAATAGTAATTGAGTATCGTTTGTTCCACTGAATCCCGTGATGATATTTTGACGTGCTGATGACGAAAGATCCCAAGCGGATGAAACCAGTTTATGTGGAAACTGTTTGGCTTCATGAGGAAAAACGAAATGATCGAGAAAATAATCGATGATCAGCATGTTATGACGTAGAGCAGGAAAAAGAATCTTTACTCGTTGATTGGAATCTTTGAGATTAATTTTCTTCCATTGTTTGATAGTAGCAATCATCTCATTGTTTGTTTCGAGTGAAATCCATTGATCATAGATCCGTTCGGGATCGGTTTCGTCTTGATTCAAACGATTGAAACATAGCATCATCTGTTCATCATCTAAACCACGATAATAATACGAAAGTTGAGTTAAAACAATTGCCACATCTGGATGACCAAATTCTGTATTCTCGGCAGCGACATCTTTTGCCCGAAAGGGTACGGCCATCAGACGTCGAAATTTCGGAGTGTAATTCACACCGTAGTTGACACGATACCGTTTTCTCAAAGCAGTAAAGAGCACTTCGGATGATAGAAGACCTCGTAGAATGAGTAACTCTTGAATAGTTTCGTGCTGCAGATGATTGGGCAGTGAATCGATCGAGACATCGGTGTTTAAGATAAACGATGACATCTGTGGTCGATCGACTTGATGATTATTTGTGTGATCCAACCAATTACGAACTATTTCTTGGGACAATTCGACAAATGGCTGATTGGTCAGCAAACGGAATTCAGAAAAATGACTTTGACACTCGGATGTTTTATAGAAAACATCATCAGGGTACTTTTCAGCGATTAAAACTGCGTGTTCTTTAACAAAGCGTAGTATCATTTGAACAGTTTTCCAACGTGCAATACCTGCGTCGACTTGTTGCTGTCGACCAATCGAATAGATCAACTGATATTTGACATGTAAGATCTCATCTGATTCATCCAAAATATCACGAACGACTGTATTCAACCAGTGCTGTGTCGATAACATTGTACGACCTACTTGAAACTCTCTTCGTCGACATTTTTCGATCGTGAGTAAATCAAATGAAAGAATATCTTCAGTTGACGTGAGTACAACATCACGATTCCTTAATCCAACTTGAAGACGAGCGAAGATTTCATTGGCTTGAACAGCACTGAAATTCATATCCCGACGACAAGCAAAAGGCAACACACGACGGTTCAATAGACCACCTAGTTTATGTCGAAGTGATTGATAATTCATGAGAAACAACGATTTCAAAACAATAATACGAACGAGATTGGTCGATGATGAGTCCAAACTCAGTGCTAACATTGGCAAGATAACTGACGTTTTTCCTTCGCCCATATTCATTTGCATGACGAAATTTTCGCCAGTCGAATTGTTTTGACCCATCATATGTCGTGCCACTTCCACTTGTATCTCTCGAATAGTAATATTCATTTCAAGTTCTAAGATCAACCATGGAACATGTTCCGAAGGTGTCCAATTGACATGAGGAATATTTGAGAGTTCTTTTTCGAAATCTTCTGTTAAAGCACGCTCGATCTGCTGTTCGACAATCCAATTCACCATTAGACCACCGATAAGTGTGCATTGCTCAGCGGATAACAACAATGGCAGCCAATTGTTGTCATTTGACGATGTTCGAGCACTTTCATTCAACCACAAATGTTGAAATACAGATATCAATACTGTTGGTACAATTCGTAACATCGAACCAGTGGTAAACAATAGCTCATGTTTCATTGTAATGGATTTGACCAATTCATTCCATAATTGTTCAGATTCTCGACGAGATAAACTCAAATATCGTTGTACTTCGTCAATAGTAGGATACGTATTATCATATTCTTCAGTGGCTTGTAATTGTTTCCAACTGGTTCTGAGATGATTCTTGAAATGATTGGCAATATCACTCAGAACATCGATTGTAGGGAAAATTTCTTCGGGAAATTCACGTTCTTCACGTGGAATTGGAGTGCATATGGTGGGTTTGAGCATATGGTTAGAATTAGGTTGCAGAAATTTTTGTTGAGCACTCTTGAGAAGTTGACAATCGATTTGATTGGTTTGCAGATGAAGTGGAATCTGATGGTGTTGTTCAAAAGTTCTCACGCTGAATTGTTGCGCACGGACCCGTACTCTGCTAGTTAATGGTACGAGTCGAACTTTATCGATATAAGTCTGAATGTTTTCGAGAAATAATCGCAGTTTAGCATTCGCTCGCCAGGATTGAAATAAATCGTTGATTTTACTTGTATCAATGTTGCTACTCGGGAATTCTTGATTAGTATAGACAGTATTCTTTTCAAAACAACGTCGAATTTCTGCTAATGCTTCTGGACGATTACGTGCCCAGAAACTGTGTGGAAATAGAATACGAGTCGGTTCAAACTTGATGTCGTGAATCTTTTCATAATTAGTAAAAGATGGATATCCAAGAGATCTCAATGGTGTGACGGATGATGATTTAAGAATTGAACTGAGTAGTTCTAGAGAGTACGGTGGAATCGAACATTTGACTGATATGTAATGCAAGAAATTAAGTAGCAATTCAAATCGCTCGATTTCAATCGATTGATTATTAGATTTTAACTCTTCGATGAGTTTGAATAAACCAAGCCAGATATTTTTCAATTTATATTCACTTGTCAACCATCGAGATAATGGAAAGCAATGAAGTTTTGAACTATTTTTCAGATCGACATCTCCATTATAATACAATTGGTTTACCGAACTAACTTGTCGGGAATTGGCTTGCTGTGAATCATCTGCCAAAATGGGTTGGCAGTATTTCGTGGTGGTTGTCGATCGAATTTCTACTTCCATCTGTGCGGATAACCGAGCGACAGGATTGTATGAATTTCGATAGTCCCAATAGAGCTTCGACAGCAAATTTTCATTATACTCCTCGCTTTCGAATAGTTTTTTTAATTCCTGTGAATCTGTTGGTGGATACATGAAACTCCACTGTTCACTCGCTTGAACAAGTTTTTTCACAAGCAAATAATAGCCAAAATGTTGTAGACAACGAGACAAATTGAAAGGATTCCATTCAATATTTGCCATTGAAGTGTGATTCGGTGGATAATAAGTGACCTTGGGTGAAATTTGAGCTAGTTGAAGAAGAATATCGAGAGAAACCGAATCGAATGGACGGTCTGACCAACATCCTGCTGAATTAAGCAATTGAAAGGCACGTTCCATACCAGTCATACCAGTGTAATAATCTGGTAGACTATGAGATGTCATTGCATGTAACAAAGCTAAATAGAGCCAACCGGTTGGACTATCAGTTGATTGAAGGATGCGTAACCGATCGTTTAGGATAAAAACAAAATATTGATGAAGTGTCGATGACTTCCGGACGATTGTGACGATTTGATGATCGTTCTCTGATGTCTCTGTTACTTGAACTTGTCCGAAAGGAACAATGAGTTTTCGACAGAGGTGAGCTGTTCGTGCTGAGAGAAGAAGACCGACTTTCAAACCGGTCAATGTTCCAAACCATTGGTCTTCATCCACATACATGTTTGCAAATTCCCTCGATGTGATGACGTTTCGATGTATATCGTATTTGAAAACAAGACCGAGACGAACTAGATGAATATGAACAAAAACTTTATCTTTCAACATGTAAATATAAGACTCTTTGTCCAGTCGAATGAAATATCGAAGAAACAATTCTTGGAAAAATGACGATGAACGATTGATCAATATTTGTATATTCTCAGAGTTTTTTGTTATAATAAATCCATTTGTTAAGTTTAATATGTAGTGTTTGTCGATGAGAAAATTCGAATCTTGAAAATGAATCGGTCGAAATTCCACTTTTTGATTCGTTTCATCAAACCAATGACTGTAATTTGAAACGAAAATATCCGCTAATTCGTCTTCGAAGTATTCCGGAGGAATTAATCGAAATCGAGCATTTGTCTGATTGTGTCGTTCGTAAACATTAAACTCGCCCGTCGATGGATCATCATGGAATTCATAGTATACTTTGCCATGCTCATGATATGCATATTTAGTTATATAAATATCCTCTGATTCAGCAGCTTGTACTTCAAACGTATGATTACCAAACACACGACGAAATAACTGATCCGAAGTAATTCGATCAGGTAAAAATCTAACTTTCATCTTATTAACCAAAAATATTCCTCGCAATAGATTAATGGAGATCGGAATCAATTCATATTGTCCATCGTACCAACCATCAGAGATATCATTCTCCTTTCGCTTTTTCCATTGTCCATCGACTAGTAGACCTTTGTTTCGCATCACTGCCCAGTAAATAGCAGCAAATTCATTTAAACTTTCGAATGATGTTTCTTTTAAGAACTTCTCGACAATTGAGTGTATCGATACTAAGATACGTTCGGTGCAGCGCATCAGATTTCTCATGAAAACACTGCTCCTGATTTGTTGTTTCTCGTTCAAATTCAAATTATCTTGAATGTTTGTCGTTATTTTCAGCAGAACAACGATGTCGTGCTTCGATAATTTGAGAACATTGTTCTGTTCTGTATACACTGAAAAGGTCAACAAAGCGGCAGTACCGATGGCCACTATTTTATCACGTAATGTATCTAATTTCTCGTATTTTGTCTCCGATGGCTTGTGAATGATTTCCGAAATGAGTTCAATCCATTTCAGTGCCATATTTCGACATTTCACGATCAAAATTCCCAGTTGTTTCTTTCGAATCATTTTACAAATAGTGAAGATTCTCAAGACGATAATTGTAATACTCACTAATGTCCATTCATCTTGCCAATTCGATTCACAATCTTTCAAACGACGCTTTAATTTCGAGATGAACTCATCAACAAAATGATCTTCTAATAATTGTTGGTGAGCTTCAGGACACCATGAACGATTCAGTGTTGTAGAATCAGCTGTCATTGGACCGTTTTGTAACAGTGTATGATGGATTAACATTGTCACACTCTCGTCATCCATCGATAGAGAGTCCAATTCGAGTATACTCAACAAATTCCACCATTGTAACCGATGACCTGAACGAAATGAACCAAATTCAACGAATTCTGTTGGCTTGAGTAGGAATGAACATTTGGATAGATCAGCAATGACACGATTTTGTACGAATGATGTATCGTGAAGAGAGTATTGTAAATCTTTGTAATTCGGATCAGTTAGTTGGGGTGTTAAGAGACGACATTCATCTTCAAATCTCATTGATTTAGTCGGAGAGATTTGAACTCGAAGGCCACTTTCGTATAAATAATCTTTCAAAGGTGTCGTACCAACAGGTTGTGGAGCAGAGTAATGAGTTTGTGTAATCGATTTTCTCGAAGAGACCAATTTCACTCGACATTTTGATGAATCCTTGCAGAATTGTCCAAGCATTTTACAATGTGGTGGAATGCTCAACCATTCATACATGTGATGGGCTGGTTGTGAATTTGGACGATTGATAAATTGCCAAAGAATATCTCGGTAACATCGAATTTCATCGGGCATTTGTAATTCAAAAATGACTGCCAAAGCACTATTTCGTTCGCTCGGTATCGGACTTTCGTAAATAGAGACTTCGATATGTTTCGCTTCTATACGCAATCTGCATTGTCGGCACTTTTGGTAATAATAAGCAGACTCTGGATCTGGATTGCATTCACAATACAATTTCTGTGCTTCTCTCATCAGTTGGTCATATCGATTTTTCTGCTGTTGTACTTCATTTATTTTTTGAGTTTTATCCAATTGAACTTGAGCTGTAATTTGTTGCAAAGTTTCATTCATTTCTTTGGATTGATTGGCGAAATTCACACCGAAAGCATCATTCGATTCAATATTGCTTAAAAGATCTGGATATGGTTTTTCACTGAATTCTCGAAAATAATCATACAACTCTCGTGCTCGTATCATTTCATCTCGACTAGGTAATACTAAAAATTCGAATAAATCGAACAGATGAGGAATTTCTATGGAATGGGACTTCAGTCGTTGAAATCGTTGATCACTACACAGTTTTCGATGCATTAACTGAAGAATTGTTAAAGATGTAAGAAGAAATCGACTGTAGCCAATTGGATCTGAAGAATAATGCTGCAAAGCCGTACGTTGATAATCTTCATAGATAGATTGTAAATCTTCGAAATCTGACTGCACCCGGATTTCGAAGCATGTTAAGTTTATTCCGACAGTATCATCATCATCATGGATAGACTTTTCCGTCATACCAAAATACGAATTTTTAAAGCCTTTCGTGATATATCGATGTTGATTGAGATAAATTTTCAGTTTTAAAAAGGAATGCTGATAGATATCTAATTGATTGCAATTGAACTGAATATTCAAAAATTTCTTTTTATATTTTTTCTCGATCTCCTTTTGCCAATCTAAATTCGGATTGATCTGTTGAATCATCTGTTTGATAGTATCGGTGATATTTTCTATCCATCCTTTGACATCATCACTTGAATCGATCGAACTCGAACAGAGTAGTAAACTTTCGATTTTATTCAATCTTCGTCCAAGTTTTCGTAGACAATGGATTAACACATGTGTAGATGACGTTTGTTTCTTATAAATGACATCAGTTAAAAAGTAAGTCATCAATAATTTATAGACAATTGTACCAGTTGGCCCAAGGCGTCTTGTAAGAATCGTTTGAAAGACGACTTTGATCGCCATCCATAAACCTGAACGGCGAAATGGCATATTGGCTTTTGTCCAACGAATTTGATCACGATGTTTTTTCTGAAATTTGATCGATGGTGGTGAAACTTTTTCAATATTTTGAAATTGGCTGATCCACCATTGACTGACATAATGTGCAGTAGGTACTTCGCGCAGTTCATTGAAAGTATTCGCTGATTTAACTACTTTGGCATGCTCAATGGTATTACACATGAAATCAACTAACAATTCACATTGAATTTGCGAGGATCAAGGGCGGCGGAACGTTTTAAAATTTGGTGAGGCTCAAAAAAAGTCGACGTCGTACTTTAGAAAATAAACAAAGTGTTTAAAATGAAAACTACCACAAATATTTATTTTTCATCAATCTAAGAATC
>Ga0209930_1001476_pt1 | contig 36518 bp, 44 predicted proteins | sample ThiBiot_500_biof_2_FD_183948 | JGI IMG/M metagenome (GOLD analysis project Ga0209930, IMG submission 183948) | Wastewater bioreactor microbial communities from Cape Town, South Africa - Thiocy_cont_500_biof (SPAdes) | ecosystem: Engineered > Bioreactor > Thiocyanate-remediating >... | reverse complement strand
TAATAAGAATACACCTTTAATTCGATCTTTTCTAATTGTATTTTCATTTTCCAATGTTTCATCTTTCACTTGTTGATTTCCATTTCGATCATTGACTTGAAAAGAATTTGATGTTGAATATTTTCGAAAATAGATTTCGATTAATTCAAAAATAATGAATATTATCGATAACCAACAAATCCATGAAACTAAAATTGCCCATTCTTTATTCAATTGAAAGTTAAAATGTGGAAAGAACATTGCTAGAAATATAGCTGCAATCGATAGGATAAACGCTGTAAAACCAAGAAATGCATGAAGATAATTAAATAAAAATCGATAATGATCTTGAGGATTACATCGAAATAGAGCAATAAATGGTTGAACGAATGCGAAACTTATAACGATGATACCAATGATAGAATGAGCATATTCACCTTGATGTAATTTCGATGCCCATTGACCTTGTTTATAAATGAGAATTAGGATAAATGAAATAACAGTTAGAACGGCAACACATGCCATAAGAGTACGATGAATAGCGAACCAAATAGCTTTATTACAAATCTTTCGATTTGACCATGTACGTTTGAAATATCGTGCAACGAGAATACCTGTCGAAGCACATACAATCCATGCGAATATCATGAGAATGCCATGAGCTTTCATGAGGCCAATTGAGTCCGAAGTTGATGATGCGATATTGTAGAGAATTTTTTCGTTACGATTAAGATAGACATTTTGTGAAAGAGCTGTACGAGCGAGTCTCGAATGTCGAAGAAGATTATTATCTAGAAAAATGAAGAGTTTTAGAGTTAAGAAAATAAATTCAATTAAAATCTACTCGAACTATCTGAATTTCCATATGCAATCAATGGTAGATAGTTGATAGTTTGTGAAAGTTCAGGAATAGCATTTTGACGTCGTGATCGTTTGATATCATCGAAATTCGATAATTGAAAATCACAATATACTATTCCATTTTCATATTTTTGTTGAGTTGCATTAAAAACTCCACCGAGATTCGATGTTGAATTTGCTAATACTGATTGAGCATGACCACCTGGATTGATGAAACGTTGTAATAAAATCGTATCATCAACTAAACGTTGACAAATAAAAACATGATCTTCTCCCTAGTCGAAATAAAAATCCGTTTCTTTTTCGAAATACAAATCAAATTTACCATTAAATCATCGAGAGAAAAGGCTAATGCAAACCATTGTGACATTTGTAGATTATTGAGAATCATTTTAACGTATGTTATTTCGTTTAAATATGTCCAAGTTATATTCACACCGATATCATTCATTTGTGTCGATGTTGTAGCTGTTAGAAGCGAATTAGGTGTCGTTGAACTCATGAGTGATTCATCAAGATTCACAGTTTGTGATATTTGTAATTGATAAGTTTTTGATGTGGCAAATACAACAGTATGTTTAGCAAGTTCTTCTGTATGAATAAATATAGAAAATCAAAATTTTGGTTTTATATTAGAAAAAAGTTTACGTTCAGTGTTTAATAATCCTCCAGCAAAAATTAAGTAATATTTCTTTTCGATAGAAATCGGCATTGGTTCGTCATCGATTTGTTCCGATGTGATTTCGAAAGAAAATTTACATGTTAAAATTCCATTTTCATACGATGTACTAATAACATTGACTTCTTCATTTGTTGCCAATGGTCTAGAAGATAGAAAAAAAAACGATGAGAAAATAGAAAATCTTCTTTCGATCAAATTTACGGTTGTTTGCCAAGTTTTGTATGCATTCGTCGAAGTGATGCATCACCTGTTGATGTTACTTGACAGATGAATACATATTCATCACCCTGATTATGAAAAAAAAATGAATCTTAATCTAGAAATTCCTTTGGATTGAAACAAACCATTTGTTGATCAAGTGAAAAACCAATCGATTTCCATTCGTTAATATTCACTTGTGCTGTCGACATCGTCACAGTTACTGCACTTTCCGCATAACTCCACGTGACATTGGTATTAGTTTTAGTTGATATTTGTTTTACAGTATTAACTTTAGCTTTTAATGTAATATTGAAACAATCGACATAAATTTCCGAATAAGACTTAACAATAGTTGCCCTAGATCATCCGATATTTGTTTCGACAATCGAAAACAAACAAAAACTTATTTACTTGATAGCTATATTTTCGTTGGCAACGACCGGTGGTGCGTGCCAATAAGCTTGAATTGCAAATTTGTCATCTGGTGATGTATGTGTTACAGCTGTATTTGCTTTTTCATTACACGAGATTGTTTTCACAGATGAATTCTTCAGCGACCAACTACCGACAATTTGTCGATTATTTTCATTGAATGCAACTAAGAGAATACCTTTGAAATAATCATTCGTGCTCACACCACGAACATCAACTAGCATAAAAACAAAAGAAAAAATAGTTTCTTTTTTTTTCTTTCTAAAACAACTCGTACTTTGGATAATGTCATTCGTTTCAAAGTCAGGTTTATTCGATTGAATGACGTATTTCGAATGACATTGTTGAGGTGTAACGTCATGATAGGGCATCATGGAATTACACACACGTTCGGGTGCACCATCCGGATAACTAGATCCGATTTGAAAGTAGAGAAATAAGATAAGAATTGATTTAATCATTTGAAAATAACGATGCAATATCATCATTCATAGATATTGTACTAACGAAATGTATTCGATCTCGTTTACAATCGACCTTTTTCTTTTTCTTTTCTCGTTCTTTGTTATATTTGATTCGAAACGAATTCAAATAGACTGAATGAATATGCACATACACACACGTCTACATATCCAGCGACTAGAACACGGATATGCGATGAATCTCAAATATTTAAATCGACATTTCGTCATACAGTAGAATGAGACACAGATAATGACAATATTATACAATTGTTCTGCTGTTTTATTTTATTTTCTGATCAACATAAAGATTAACTCAGGATCATTGAATAGCTATCGTGAAAACAACTGTCTCTCTCGTTTTCTCTTTCTGCCTTGATATTAAATCTTGTTTTTTTCTGCTCATAAGATTTCAATAACATTTCACATCTCTATGGCTTGTTGAATTGTATGCAGTACCATTAGGAAACCTCGAAATAAACATCAAAATGTCAATCATTTTTTTTCTTTTTATTTATTTTTTTACTAAAGAAGGAAAGAAGAAGAGAAGAGAAGAGAAAAAGGTGGACATCTATGAAAAATAATGTAAAGAAAAAACAAAAGAAAGAAAAACGAAGAAAAACGATCGATTAAAATGGTAAAAGAAAAGTTTATTTACATTGAAATCTACTGAAATATTTCGAACAAACTCAAATATTTATGCGCATACCAAAAAGAAGCAGTAGTTAAATTAGAACTTCGAACGGCAAGTTCATTCAGCAATCTTTATTAAACGTTTTAAAGGTATACATAAATTCAACGCCCTATCTGAGTTTTTGTTTGTTAACGTCAAAATAGAAATAATATTCAACTGTTTTTCTTTTCTTTATTTTCAAAAAAAATGACAAGATTCAACATCACTTGATTTTGTGATGGCAAGATTTGCAAACAACCATCCCACTGATCAAATGAATTCGAATGAGAATAACATGACGAAGAGCAACGATGAAATTGTTAATAATGATATTTCAAAAATCAGTACATCCTCACGAACAAAAACGGATATTTTACGTTCGAATTCACCGACATTCAAACGTTTGGTTGCTGTGAGAATTAAACTTGAAAAATATTTAATTACTCTCGCTAATAATACATCAGCTAGTCAACAATTCGTTTCGAATGATCCACTGATCAATCCAAAAGAAACAATAACAGCTGTACGTACTGCATCATCGTCACACAAACGAATTAAATCCAAACCAAAATCCGGTGTTATACCATTAGATCGAGTAACATATGAGAAGACATCATCAGCGAATGGAAATGTGAAACAAAAATGTTCCGTTGAAATCTGGTTGCCAAAACTTGGCATGGATGATGATGATGTAAATGCAAGTGGAATAGCATCACCAGAACTAGAAAATGAACGAGAAGGTCATCGAACACCGAAATTTCTCTTACAAAAAAGTTCTCAATCAAATCGAGTCAAGCAATCCGCTACTTTATCTGCATATAATCCCGATAGATCATACGACGAAACAATTCTTGTTCCTCGAGTTTATCATTACGAAGATTATTTATCCGAACAAGGCGATGAACAATCATGTTCGGATAGAAATGGAACTGCATCAATAAAAAACTATCGACGCAATTATAAACGTTCGCATCATCGTCGTGCATCTCAATCAACGGACAGCACTGACGAAACAACGGCAACATCATCGAATGTACCGATGACTTCGAAAAATTTACTAGCTAATATTAAACAAACATATGCAGCACATGAATCCAAAGGTTTACCATCGAATTCATCGATGATCAATGAACTTATCAGAAAATATTCAATGATTAAAAGAAGTCATCAAGAATTAACTCAACCGAAATTATATTTAGAAAAACCGAATTTAGAATCAAAACATAGCGCACATTCATTGCCATCACCGCCGACATCTGATGTAGCATCAGATCATTCGATAGTCGCAACACGAAGACTTATCGGTGGTAATTCATTACCTCAAACAGCTGTGTCCGATCAGCGTCTAACACATCATAAACCATTATGTTCAGACATAAATCCTCAAACTCAAGCACGTTTACTTTCTCTTGTACCACATCTTGAATCTCGACAAATTTCAGCATCAACATCGAATTCTGTTCTGCCGATTGTCGTCGGTAAGAGAAACGAAGATTCATTACGATCGTTCGAACGAAGTAAAACACTCGATGTCGTTTTGACACTTTCGAACAACACTTCAAATAAATTTTCACCACGTCTGCCTGCTCCATCCGATAATCCACATGTTGTTTCATCAAATGTCATGCAACGTTTGCATCATAATAACGAACAATCATCGGTACAGATGTCAAAACGAGCTCTTCAACAGCCACCAAACTCAACTCGTTTCGAACAACAACAGCAACGACTTTTTCAATTAGTTCAATATCAAAATATACAAAGTTCAGCTCAACGTTATCATCATGGATCGACAACTCAAGCCGCAACAAATGCGGTTCTTGTTCATTTGAAATACAGCAATGGAGGAAATACCGATCGAACTTGTCTTATACCAGACTAGAATTTTCATTTTCTTTCTTTATTTTCACTCATTTCAAATGAACATATAAGCAGGATTTAACGAAACAAACAAACAAACAAACAAACAAAGAATTTCTACACAAAGAAGTTTGAAAAGAAAGACTAGAGATTTGGAAGAGCAGAACAGTAAGAACTAGTTAGTGCAATGTTTTACGTTGACGTTTTGACATCGAATAAGGATTTGTTAAACGTGAACGTCGAAGATTTGCCATTGATGAATCTAAACGAACTGATGATGATGATGTCGATGCTATTGATGGCGTTGGAGTATTCAATAGATCATCATCTGTATCATTTCCTTGATCAGTTTGACATATACTCAACAAATCACCATTTCCATCATTTAGAACAGTAGTTTGCCACGGATTATGAGCTTCTTCTACAGGCTAATCAAATATCAAAAGAAAAAAAAACACTATTAATCTGTTTATTTTGAAAAAAAAACATCTTTACTGTAAACAATTCCATAGCATAATCAATCATGTATCGTGCATGTCCATGAATATCATGTTCACGATCATAATTTACCAACGCATTCGTGAGCATTAAGAGAACGTCACGTTCGAAATTAAGAAAGTGTTCATCATAATCACCGTTCATCATTCGTTCACGAATTTCAGGAATGTCAAGCGGAATTTTAATACGATCGTAGTAATCTTCGGATAACCGGAAAGATTTGAGAGATTTGGTAAAATCAGGACCGTATCTTTTAGAAACAACAAAGATAATAAAGTTTGCCTTTTTTCTCTCTCGTTCAATAGATGTTTACTTTGCAGTTTTTAAATTCGAAAGAATTGAATTAACTGTTTTACGAAAATTAACCGATGTCGAACGATGATTCAATCTCAATCGTGAATTTTGACGTTCAGTTTTATTCGTCTTAACAAAACCCTGATTTTCCGATAAATGATGATCTCGTTGATGACTTGTTAACATTTTCTGTTGCTCAGTACCCAAATTGAAATCATCAACAGTAAAAATCGCATTATCATTTGTTAAAGAAACATTCGTTATATCCGTTGGAATCGTTTCAGCTATTTGTTCCGCATCCATTCGCGCAACTTCATCATCATCAATTGAAATGCGTCGCGGCGTCGTATCAGTTGACTGACTTTCGATTGAATCTTCTTGATGATTGTCCGTTGTCGATGCCATTCGATCGCTATCCAATGGAGCATTCGACGATGTAGCATGTGTTTCGAATGTCGATGGACTACTGAGACTAGTTTCAGTCGTTTCATTGGTTAACGGTGGAATGTTCGATGAAATTGTTGTTTCGACTTGTTCATCGGACAGAAATGCTGATTCATCATCGGAACTGAGTTCAACTTCGTTGATTTGATTTTGTTCATCGACAAGTAGATTCGTTGGAAATGATGAGAGTTCCGTGCCATTAATTTTCAAATGATTTGTTATCGATGGTACTTGACGATCATTGAGCAATGATTGCTGAAGAGATGGTGGCGGTGGAGGAAGCAATTCAACGGGATACGTTGATGATGATGATGATGACTAAATAGCGAGAACAAGACTCGGTTTTTTGTTTCTATGAAATCGAAAATTCACTTGAACATCCGATGATTGAGACATTTGTTGAACCATATGATATTTTAAACGTTCCAGCATTTTGATTTTCTTCTGTTGTTCACTATATTCAGTACTATTATCCGATGGAACACTAGAATAACCATAAAATTAGAAAAGACAAACTAAAATTACGTATGTGTACCTATTTCGAACATCCTGTAAAATGGTACTAATATCATTGGAAGTAATTTTACCACAACGAAATAAACGTATGAAATCATACATAACCATTAATAATTCGCGTGATTCAGTCATTTTTGCAGATAAATCACGATAATACGTGCGTTTGACTACAGAAAAAATGTAATTATATAATGGTTCGTCTGTTTGTTTTTTCCTTTGAAAACAGAACATTTATTTTCTGTTGTTTTTTTGTTGATTTGATTCCTACCAATCTTGACCATATTCTTGACATAGATAATCAAATTGTTGTTTACAATTCTGCAAGATGAAACTAATCTAAAACAATTTGTTCTTTTGTAGTTTCGAATTATTTTACTTCAGGCGTTGTTTTTATATAAAAAGCTAGATCATTTGCAACTCGAGTCCAACAATCACAACCATATTTACAAACAGTTACAGCGAGCATATAATGAGATTTTAAATCCCATTTGATATCGTCCATCTGCAAAAAGAATCTATTGTTGTTGTTGTTGTTGTTCTTGCTGTTGTTTATTTCGGTTGATTAACAAGAAAAAAACGAGAGAAAAATGAATGAAGAAGAAGAAAAACGAAACAAAAACAAATAGGAAAAGAAAGAAAATACGTTGCCTCATATTGTTGTTGTTTATTTGCGACGAAAAAAATAAAAGAAGAAGAAGACGAAGAAGAAAAACAAAATGAAAACTATTATTTATATTTAATTCTATCGATTGCAACATAAAATTCTTTTTCTAATTGTTTCGTTGTTGGATTAATTGGCGAAAATCCAATGGGACCACGTTCACAATTCGCACAAACAAGATATTTTGTTTGATTATTCACTGTATTCGAAAAGCCAACATTCTCAAATGTAAACATATCCGAAACGAGCCAAAACGATTCCAATGTATCACATGGATGATCACTGCCATTGACCGACAAATGATTGCTTTCGGTCCTATTGTTGTCGGAGCTCGTTTTGTCGACTTTCATTTGTGGTAATAAAACACTTTTACTTGTAAATGTAGCTGTCTGTGGACGTAGAATAATATCTTCACAAAATGAACAAACAATTGTTTGCGTATTTCGATCGCCCGTTGATGGTGGTAAATTAGCCATAGAAATTGTAGGAAAACAAAAACCGAAACAACAAAATAAAATAGGAAGCAAAAAAAACAGATTTATCTATAAAAAGAAGAAGAAAGAAGAATTAATTAGTTGATTTGGTTTTTTTTATTCATAGAAAGTTTTCGTCTTTGTTTTTAACACACTGCTATGCAGAAACAGAGAAAGAACACACATACATGGGCAAATTGACCAGAAGACACAAATAAACACAAACACACGTGAAAAACTAGATTTCATTTGGAGATTCGAAATAAAAGAGTTCTAAGAAGACATTCGTGGACAAAAACTGAAGACAATTCCGTTGCATTTTCTCAATCGAGAATATCGAGTAACGTTGACATATCAATACGAGAGCACGCAGGCGATTGACAACGAAGTGAATTGGTAAATCCACTGAAATATGTCAGGATATTAATACCGTTACTTTGATTGATCATATGTTCAACACGTTCGTCACGAGGAATGAGATCATCGAATGTATTTTCATAGGAATTGAATTCATTTGATTGATAAGGCGGAAGATCATCGTCGTCATCATCATTTGGTAAAGGACCGGGAGCTTGAAGAATAACAGATTCATCTTGTTTCGGATTTTGCATTGACAAATCATCGATTGATGGTTCACAAAGGATATGGTTGCTATTCGAATTTACAAGACCTAACGCACGACGGCGTTGGACAGATCCAGGAGTTGAAAATTTCGGTTTATTCAAACGAATTGGTGTTGTCATTGATTCAGACAAGTTTGTTGAACCAATAAATTTGATATGCTTAGCATTATTCGAGTAAAAACCTAGATCATGTTGTTTAACATTCGATAGATGACTGTTACGAACTAGAAGTGAGACGAAAATGAATCGAATTCAGTTGAGAAAATTCATCCAAACAAACCTGGCGTTCGAAGTGGAGTTTTAAATAGTGAAAAGTCGTAGTCGTTTTCTTTACTTCGGACTGTCGTTGTCATTCTCGTTTTATCTGAAAGAAATATGTTTGTCATATGAAAATTCAAACTACAAATTTATTTTGTAAACAATGTGAGAGGATGACTATTCAACACGTATAGTACTTGTTTCAAATTTACTGTTCTTCATTCATTTTCTTTCTGTCTTTTGTCTATATGCTGAACGAATGAGTCAATCAATTGAAATAGATTATCTAATAATAATTAGTAATTCGTATTTTTTCAATCGAAGAATTAAAATCTTGAGAAACTAATAGAATTTAACGAGATATTTCGAAAATTGGGTATCATAGATGTCGTGAGACTATTGTTAAATGATCGTTTTCACTCTTTATTAATTATTCAAGGCTAAATAGAATAGAAATGTATAAAAAAAGTGTTTTTACGAAATGACACAACTGCTTGATTTCTTTTTCGTTCCTAGACGTTGAGCTTGACGTTGCATTGGTTCGAGATAATTTCTTCGCATCCATGACATTTTGTACGTCATGATTTTGTTCACTCGACGTGTTTGTCCAGCAATGACAATGGATTGTGCAGCCAGAATTTGATTTCTTACTTGACTAATCTCATAGAACTCATTGCCCGAATTACCACACAAAACATCACTTTGAAAAAAGACTTTGTCATCGAACACATCAGGACTCAGTGTGTAACAGAGAATAACTAATTGTTTTTGTTCGTCAATCGATAAACTAGACCAATTTGAGTAATTGGTAAAACGTCGAATTTCTGGTTCATTATTGCAATCGATTGTTGTACAAACACATTTCAAGTAGTACATAAGCCTTGCGATATCATTATCAGGCACTGTTGTAGACTCTCCTGTCTTCTTGATACCGATTTCTTGTCGACCGAAAGAAAGTGCCATGGGATAATGCAGAAGTTAGGAAAAATAAATTGTTGTGAAACATTGAATCTCAAAACGATGTTTTTATACGAAGGGATTCTTACTTCCTAGGAAGATGAAGAAGAAGATTATCAGAATGTTTTTACGCGAAATGTATGTAGGTAAGTTGGAAAGTAAATAGAAGAACTGTAAAATGTTTACAAGAGCAAAGCGTTACCTCTGCTACCTTTGACAAGTTGGCTTTTACGATAATTGAATGGTGTTCATGACATAAACTATGTCTATCTCTAATAGAATTGTTATTTTTTGAAAAATGAAAAAAATATGGGTTATATTGTCCAGAGTACATGTTTTTACATAAAATTTAAAATGAAAGAACGAAGGATTTTTATGAGATTCTGCAATCTGTTTGTTGTAAAGCACGTAACAATTGTCGTTCAGGATTAAGACGATCGGCAAGACGATTCATTGGACCATAATAATTCTTTTGCATCCACGACATTTTATATGTCATAATTTTTGTTACTTGTCGTTGTCGACCAGCAATAAGAATCGATCCAACAACGCCGAGACGGTGTTGTACTTGACTAATTTCAAAGAAATTATTTGCCGATGAACCGCACAATCGATCACTTTCAAAAAACACCTTATCATCAAATTTATCAGGACTAAGACTTAAACAAAGTCTGTAAACGATTTGAATATCATTGGCTGATAAATATCGATAGTTTCGATAATCAGTATATTCACTCATATCATCATCATCATCACAATCAATAACTGCAGTCACACAACTCAAATAATACATACACCTTGCAACATCATTTTCTGGAACTGTAACTGTAGCGCCAATTTCTCGAACATTAGTATTGTTTTGTTGCCACATTGCCATTTTAATGATCTTTTTTCGAATCTAGTATTTACAAAATAATGTTGTTTTACATGTCTTGAGTCGAGAATAAATAGTCATATAATCATATACAAGACTTTCGCCGAAAGCATATCTCGATAGTACTTTGATGTGTTTTTTTCCAAATTTCGAAGGTGATGATATCACAAAAAACGTCATATTTATTCGAACCTTGTAAAAAAACAACGAAATCAGCTACACTGTATTTGCTTTATATCCCATCTATAAATATTCATTTACTATTCGTTCGCTTTCTAGTCAATAGAAAAGATTTGATAGTATCGATGGATAGATTCATAAGATAGGAATCTTCTACGATTATTATTAAACCTTGTAATCAAAACATGAGTCGAATTTCTATTTTTCTATTTCAAATTTTTTGTACATTAATACTATCGATTCATTGTGATGAATTAGCTAAACTAAATGAACAATTTATTTCAACATATAATCGAGCTCGTGATCATTTAATATCACATCTTGATCCGCTTATAATTTGTAACGGAGATAGCGTCGTCATAATTCATCGAGGCAAACGGTTCGAAGAACAAGTCACTCCAAAATTGTATCATGATCTTAAATCTATTTCGCATATTCCATTTAAAATTTATTTAACACTTCTACTCGACAACGAACACTTGTCTGATGAAATTCATAATGAATTAGAACAATATCTACGAGAGCTTCATTCTCAACGAAAATCACTCGAATTTCCTGCTGAAATTCTACAAACTCAATATGAAATCATTGATTTATCAATTGAATATTTACAAGAAATATTAAAAACAAAATTGATCGATCGAAATCGTTTGAAAACATTTTGTCAACAAGCACACAATCTCTTTTCGAAAAATATCGATCTAGCAGCTAAATTAGCATTGAATATGCTCGATTTCAAAATTCGACCATGGTATCAAACACAATTTAATCAAACCGAACGTGATCGATTGAAAGTTGTGATTACCGGACCACAAACAGCTCGACATGGTTATTTAGTAAAAAGTTACTTTTATGCTTTGCTTCATGAGCCACATGAAGGAAATCATATAATCTTTGCTGAAAATATTGATACCGAGAAAAAAGCATTAGAAGTTTTAGGTGTTTGGCTGTTAGATGCTCAGGCTGGCCAAAGTTTTTTTAATGGCGATGGTGAACGATTGCATCGAGATTTACTTTCTGACGCAGCTAATTTACACATAAAACATTTATTTTCAAAATCAAAAGATGATCTATGAAACTGGTTTGTTTTAGTTTTTTGTTGTTAAAATGCAATTGTACTGTGGTACAACGAAATAATAATAAAATATTGATGATACGTATTTCAAAACAGTAGTTTTTATTTTTGTTTTTGGAAAAAGAAACAATTAACTAATTTTTATTTTTTCTGTGTTCGCATTCGAAGTTGTCTTTCATGTTGTACTCGTTCAAAATCTTCACTGTTTGGATCATTGAGAGCACCTTGTTCAATAAATTCTTGTTCATTCCAAACTGTTTGATGTGCACGTAATTTGCCACGTCGTGCTAAACGTTTCGGAATATGATAATGTTCGAAATCGAGACGTTTTTTATATTCTTCCAAAACGCGATCTTCTTCATCACGTAAATGTGGATATTTTTTGATAACATTTGCAACAATTTTACGAACACGATTCGTTTCTTGATATTCTTGATGTTCTTGAAATTCGTTATATCGACGTTTGAAGATATTTGTCCAAGACTTTGAAAAATTAATTGAGAATGTTTAGAAGAGAAGAGACAAATGTTTACACATACCGATGCTTTACGTTTGCCCCATAATAATTGATAATATCGATTTTTATAAAATGGTACAATACGTTCTTTCGGTTGATAATATCGTAGAAGACCAAAACTTGTTTCTCTAGAATAACAAAACATAAAAAACTATTGAAATATTTACGAGAAAAACTCTACCGAATTTCAGGCGTTTGTTCACCAGTTCGACCTGTTTCCAATAGATTAAAAGCAATATCACGCTCTCGTACAACAGTCATGATATTGCGCATACTCTCTTCAACCTAGACATGTATCGATTCATAAAAATCAAAAGTAATCGTCTGTTTTTTTTCTGTTACTTTATCAATACGTTCTGGATTTGGAAATAGTTCATGTTGATGACGATGTTCTTCTTCCATTGTTAACAAACGATTTCGTTCTTTTAATAGAACATACCTATACACAATCATCATCATCATTTCAAATATATCTCTTCGAAATCAAAATTCAAACAATATCTCACCATAATTTATGCAAATCTTCATTGCTTTTAATTCTCAATTCATCCAAATACCACCATCGTCCTAGACAAAATCTCTCATAGAACCATTCTCTTTAAAAACAAAACATCACAAACCATGAATAATCTTTGATTCAGCTAAATTATCTGATGTATCAAAAAATTCCATCAAATTACTCTTCTGTGCCGGTTTAATATTCGTGCTAACATCATTCGTTGGCGGTACTTCGGTCGATTGATATCTAATTCGACCTAGGAGATTTCTCATCACAGAAATCGACGCATATTTCTGTGGATTTAATGTCCAATGAATAACTTTGAAAAAATTCATCTACAAAATCATGAAAACGATTGTTGATATTTATTATTAGAGAATTTTTCAAACAAATAAAAAGTCAACTGTACATTTTTGAAAACAAGAAGAGAAAAAAAAACAAGAAAACAATTTTAAGTTGCCGTTTGAGATTAAAATTTGATTATAAATAAAATAATTTATCAGCAAGTTCAATATTAAATTCCTGATGAAGACTTTGGCCAACTAAAAACGCTAATTTATGTGCATATTGACAAACAGCTAAAACAAAACAAAACATAAGACACAGGCATTTTTATTCGACAAAAAAAGCCATTACCTGGTACACGAATTGTCCCTGGCCAATTGTAATACAAGTGACATCTAAATGAAATATTCTCAAGATTTTCTTTTCGAAAACAAAACTAATGTTTACAATTTAAAAGTTATTTGTTGCATACGTTCAACTGAATAACTCGATCGATCCCATATAACGCTAAAATGGCAATCAGCATAAAGTTCTCTTGTATTATGATTTAAAATAAAAGATTTACTTGTAATGTGTCGGTGAAACTGTTCCTTGACGAGCACATTGAGAAATGAGATAAAAATCGTACCAATCAGCCTGAAATGACAACGAATTTCTTTTGTCGAAAGAACGGATTATTGAATATTTTACATTGGTAACAGTGTGATCGATAACTGTTCCTGGATAAGGATTTTGAATATTTCGACCCTCTTGTTGAAAGAATCGAGCATTGCCACGTTTTTTTACAATAACAAACGCAAGTTTAGGGTCATAGCCAGTTTGTATTTTCGGGAATGTTTCCATTATCTGTTTTAATTCATGATCAACAACAACATTCAATTGACCATCACTCACACCATCTCGATAAATAATAACTTTTAACACAACAAAAAACATTAAACGAAATTTAGAATAGAAAATTTTTACTTCTCTCAGGTAAACGAGGATTATTTCGAAGATATTCTGCTAATGCGTCTGAAGAACAAACTCGAATATAAATGAAATTTCTTGTTGGATGAAAATACCTTTTAAACAAACAGCCAAACCATCCATTAATTCTTGACTTGTTCGTTGGTAGATAACTCTCGAATAGAATTTTGTTAACGATGAATTTGTTGTTGCAACAAATGCACCGACAGAAGCAGTTCGATGTTTAGAATCTAAACTTTTCAATAGACACACAAAACATCCTCAGACAAAATCCTTCTACCATGATATGAGTCCATTCCAATGACCATGAGAGTTTTCGTTGGAATATGTACTCCCCAGATTTCTCCGCCAAGTTTAGCGTTTATTTGTATGCCAATTTTTGTTGCGACAGACATTAGATTATTTCGACGGCTTACTGTATCTTTTAAAACCATTTGTGATGGCACAGCATTATCCAAGCAAAGATATTTTTTCAATGCATCATATCGATCTTTTCGTCGATTACTGAGAAGACATAAAACGAACTCAGTATTGCCAGTGACAAGTCCTTCTAATGCTCGAAGATATGACTCAGGTCGATCGTTAGCTAATTCTTCTCTACAAATATATGAAATTCATTTTTTTCTTGCTAAATGAAAATGTTTTACATAACAGGATATTGAACTGTCATGCCTACATAAAAAAAACAAATGAATTGTTTGCTTTTTTGTTAAATGTTTTACCGAATGGTCCAGAAATACTAAGAAGTGCGTCGATAAGATCGGAAGCTGGTTGTTTGAATTGAGCTGGATATAGAACAATCCAATTATTCAAGTCTTTTGCACATATATGCTTTAATGCACGACCATCTCGACTCCAATCTACAGCGATAATAATTAAAAAAAATATTCACTATGAATGCGTCTATCGATCGATCTACCAGCTTCATCGAGTTTATATTTGATCCTACTCTAAAATTATCAAACAAAAAAAATGGATTCCATTTAAAAAAAAGAAATTTGTTTACATCGTAATACAGAATCTCTTCGAAAGGAAGAATTCGTGCTTCGAATTTGACTAGATCTACATCGAGTTTCATGTTCCATTTGGCTAATTCATTTTGACATTCATTATTTCTACAATAAAATCAAAATTCATCATCAATAACAGAGTGTAAAATAGAAGCGAAAACCGACTGATGAACATCGGCAGCAAATTGTCGAAGACGATTGTATCGTGTTGGTGCATCGACATGCGTATAACCTGCGATTTCTTTCATAAATTGAAAATCTCCACGCATAATATCACTGATACCTAAACCAAACAATCGATTTTTCAATTGAAAATTCTCGTAAAATAAAATCTCTCCAACCAGTTATACAACATAATTCTGGTACGAGTAAAAACGGTGATGAGATGCCAGCTCGTCGATCTTTTTTCGAAGGTTTACTGACTAATAACGGTTGTCTAGGATCTTTAATTTCTACTTGATATTTCTAAAGGAGAATTCGAATAAAAATGATAATCATTTGAAGAAAAAATAAATAAATACATCTCGATAATATTGAATGAATGAGCATTGAGAACCGTCACGCATGGGAAATGTTTGATCTGGCGAACGGTCCCAGGCGATTTCGTCGATTTTATACGTTTTCGAATTATATGTCGTGAGAACAATCTAATTCGACAAGAAAGCGGATAAATTTGATAGCTAAATCAACTCTTTCGTTGTACCTGACCAACTAACTCTTTCGTCGATATATCTTGAGCATATTTTGGATCATAATTTTGACTAAAAATATCTTCTAAACGTTGATAAACTGTTGTTTTATTGAGTACCTAGATAAATATTCGTTCGTTGATTCGAATAAAAAGATAAAATCGAAACAAACTTTATGAGATAGATCGACATTAACCATGAGAGATCCTTCGTAAATATTTACATTAGTGAAAAAACCAGGAAATAATGTTAATTGATAACGATCGAGATCAATTTTACGATCGAATTGATAATAATTTCGACCGACTAAAAATAATATTTAAAATTCAATTTTAACTAAATCAAAACTAACTTAATTTCATTCCGGATAATTCAAGTAATCTAAAAATAATCGGATAAGATCAAATTCATCAGCTCGAATTAATCATACTTTCGAATAATTAAATTAGCCAAATGAAAGAATACTGGTGAATCAGGTGAATTTCTCGCTACTTTACGTAGACGAACTTGAATTTCTTCAGTTGTTGCTGGATGTCGACTGGTAAATTCTTGTAGATCTCCTAGATCGTCAAATGTATAAATTGTCGTACCATCGAATGCAACATCTTTGAATAATGTCTACGATGAAATACAGAAAATACATTTTGTCAAAGTTAGTCAATCAATGATTTACTCGATGTTGAGCTATAATTTCACGACGAAATCGTTTATTTTCGATATCAGGACGGAATTCAATATGATATTGAAATAATTCCCATTGAGGTTTAGTGAGAATTTTAATGTAATTCGCAATGATATTCACTGGATCACCAAGCGTACCTGGATGAAAAGTAAATAATAAATACTTCAATCGATCGAGAAACGTGAATTTACCTCGTCTTTCAGATGTTTGAGGTTGAGTTTCAGAAATCGTCGTATGAGATACCGATCGAGCTGTTGATTCACCACCACTGCTTGCTTGAAGGCTCATGGTAGACATTTCCGTTGTTATATTTTTAACTCCACTACCACGAGGTGCATCTAAAGTGAAATTTTAATTTAAAAAACATATCCGAAGAAACTCATGTTCATACTTGGCATAACTTTAGGCGGATTGCCACGACGAGGTTTATCCATTCGAATCTCATCAGATGTTGTTGCTTCATCGGTACGTTGTGATAGATCAGTGAAGACACTTTGTCTTGAAACACACGATGCTGTGTCTGATTCAGTATAATCTTGTAGGCCACCAACTGCACCTTCAGATGATTTGCTTACGGTAGGTCGTCCTCGTCCTCGTCCACGTCCACGTCCTTATTTACAAATATTCATAAAAATAGAAAAGAGAGTAACAAATAGATTTTGTCAATACCTCGTGGTTTTTCATCCGAGGACATTTCAGTACAATTTCAAAAATACGTCAACCTAAAATCAACCAAATGTTTTGTTAATTAGATAGCATTCAAGTCTAGTCTATCAAACTAATTGGACATGTGCCATACGAGAAAAAGAAAAAAACTTGCCTTGAAAAACCTACTGCTCTTACTCTCTTTTTTTTCGATTGATATTTGCTCAAGGGCACGTTAGATGACGAAAGTAAATCAGAGAGCAATATGTACAATATACAATGTAAAAAAAGAGAGAGAAAGAAGAAGAAAAAACAAGCGCTCATGCGTACTGTTCATGCAGATAGATATTCATCATTGTGCGCGGTTGAATCGCACGAATAAATCCGTTTCATATCATCAATATTATACTTGAATGAAAAAAGAATGTGCATCTTTTTCTAAACCACTTCACTGAGATAATTCGACTTTTTATGAGTAAAATTGTCGAGAGAGAAACACGAAATCAATTGAATTCGACGTATGATTTATAACACTTCTGATAAACTGTATATAAAACAATTCCGATATGCATACACGCAATGGTATCTAACAGTTTGTATTTACTAACCAATAAGAAGTCTTTTCATTCGGTTCGCCAATAAAAATCGATGTTTTATACGTCTGTAGAGAACGTTGTGAGTAGGTCACGGCCAGGTTAAAAATTTTCGTTCACAATCGATCATAAAAACATATGTGAAGATTATCATTTTCATTAACTCGATATTATTCATATTTCCAGGTTACTTTATTTTCATTTGTCGACACAAAAGAAAAGAAGAAGAAAAAATTTACAGAATATATTGAAGCAACACAAAATAAAACGGATATACAAAACATATTCATAGAAGATTCATTCACTGTCTTATATTAAAATAGCATACGGAATAAATAAAAATTCTTGTTTGTATTGAAGTCGTCTTCTTATTTCTCCTTGAAACAAAACAAAACAATATGATATATATATGTAAATATGTATATGTATAAATAGAAAGACAAAAAATAAAATAAGAACGAAGAGAATTTCGAATAGTAAAAGGAATGCAGTATTTGCACCGAGTTTATGCGAATAGTAAAGAATGACTTTGGCTTCGGTAGTTTTTGTTTTCCTTTTCTTCGTTTTATTTTTGTCATGAGACTTCGTCATGAAAACGTCGATGAATTGAGACCGGAGTTTTAGGCACACCAAAATGTATCGACAAACCGAGTAGATCATCTTGATGTGTTCGAATTAAACAAGGTTCTGATTGTGAACGTTGTAAACGTGGAAATATACATTCAAATTTCGATAGAGTATCGTCAATCTAAATCAATTTGTATTGCATAGAAAAAAAAACAAACTTCAGTGGTCATTAAGTCTTACTTCAGGCGCAAAATTAGGTCGTTTTTCATGATCAAACTCTGTACACTGTCTAATTAAGTCGGTAATTGCTGTTGGGGTATCATCACGACATTGTTCAACTTTTAATTTCAGCCTTCCTTTGCCCACGAGCCACATTATCTATTAAATATTTTTCAAATGAAATTTATGAGTATAATTGAGTTCAAAGAAAATGTCAAACGAACCTGTTCTTTGTTAGATATGGGTGTATGAGGTAATTTACCGCTGAACATTTCGAAAAGAACACATCCGTATGCATAAACATCTGCTTTAGTCGAATAACAATTTGGATCTTTTTGTTGAATAACTTCAGGTGACTGCAAATATCAAAAAGAAAGTTTCGTATTTTTGTTTTTTCGTTTTTATTTTATTTACCATCCAAAGAACAGAACCCGATGGTTGAAATTGTTTATTAACACCTTCTGCAAGAACAGTTTTAACGGCTGCTAAACCAAAATCTCCGATTTTCACACGCCAACTAACACCAACGTCCTCCGATTCAGCACACATATCCAGAAAGACATTACTAGATTTAAGATCACGATGAATTATTCCACGATCATGAAGATATCTACATGAATATCATTTCAAATCACAAAATTTCATCGTCACTGATTGACTTACGACATTCCCTGACATAATTGTCTTGCAATATCAATTAGTTGATTGATTTTCCAATGTCGATCAAGAACATGAATATGTTTGTAAAGTGTTGAACCCTAGACAAACATTTCAAAAAATTATATTACTTCATTACTATTATTATTATTATTATTATTCTCATACCTCACACCACTGCGTCACAATAGCAAAACGAGGTGATAAAATATAACCGTAAAAGTTTAATGTATTCTGGTGTGTAATTTTTCTATTCAAAATAAAAATTAAATTAGAGGAAAAATTTTGTACTTGTTTTGCACTGAAAAATATAAACATTACGTACTTTAATGCTATGACTTCATTACGAAATGCTTGAAATTGACTAGGTGTTGGTGAGATAAAATTCAATTCTTTTAATGCAACAGTGCCTTTAAAAATCATAGGAAATGAATGTACTTGAGTATATCATTTATATTTAGTTGTTTTTCTTTACCATGTAGTCGAACTTCTGCTTTGAAAACCGTACCGTACGTGCCTCGACCTACCATACGGCCCATAGGAAATGAATGTACTTGAGTATATCATTTATATTTAGTTGTTTTTCTTTACCATGTAGTCGAACTTCTGCTTTGAAAACCGTACCGTACGTGCCTCGACCTACCATACGGCCGTGGTTTAATAAATCTTCTGAACGAATTTCCCATTCGCTGATGTGCTTCTAAAATTTCACAAAAGAAAAACGTACTTAATGACATCAACGATAATTGAATTAACCCACTTGATAGGGCTTTTTTATGTCAAGTATGCCTTCACTCGACAGTTTTGGTGTAATAGGTCGAAGTGGCTCCGGACTAGGCATAATTGTGCCATTACCACCTAAAAATAACAAATGACATGGTGAGATTCATTCTTGTTTTGACAAATAATGAAATCAGAGAGCACACAATGGAAATCAAAAAAAAGAAAATCAATTATCAAAAGAATGCACACCAAAATCAAAATAGTGGTGAGAATGATGATATGATTAGCATATAGATATATGTTTTTTTTCTGTGTACGTAGCAAACCCGTCTTACTCAGTAGTAACTGAGACATATCATCCATATGTATAGCCGATGCTGGTAATGATGTTGAGGGTTGATAGAGTTCACCCGATGATACTGATATAGGCATGTTTAATGTCGATTGAGCATTATTGGAAAAAGATGTTGTTGGAACTGCTAGCGTAGCAGTCCGAGTCGTATCCTGACTGATGTCTCTTTGCGAATCTGATAATGGATACGAATAGAAATAGATTTTTTTTTCAAAATTTAGTTCTATCATTGAGTATGTTGAAAAGAAATGAAAATTATAAATAGAAACTATAAACCAGTTTGAAAACTCATGACATTCCTTGTAATTATTACCGGAAAGTAAAAGAAAAAGAAAAGATATTAGAAAACTATTGATGTAATAAACTAAAGCAATAAAAAGAACATATAGAGGCTTTTGTAATCTACCTACGCCGCACATGCAGTGGCAACTGCAAAAACGGCCAACTATAAGAGTTAGAGAGATATTGAGAAAAGATCACAACGAATAAGAAGAAAAAATTCGAGATAATTTCTTACCAATTCCATGATTAATATTTGGATAATGTCTCTAGAATGTAAACAATGATAAATATGCTATGAGTAAAGAAAATCATAACATACATTCTGTGAATTTCGTGGTAGAGTACGTGCTTGTTCTTTCGCTTTATTTCCCATTCGTTCATTATCAGATTTACTTGGTACAAGATGATTAATATGTCTATCGATGAAAAGAAAAATAAAATTATTATTCGTAAATGAATAAATAAATTCATAGTCTACACGTAGACACAGTTATTTTACAAACATACTGAATAATAAGATGAGAACAAACAGGTGCTCTCATATAACAATGATTATGATAATTGTTTCCACATGATGTACAATGTTTATAAACTCCACGAATACGACGTTGACAGACAACACAACGAACAGTGAACATAGAAAAACGAGGTGCTGAAGTATCAATCTAGACAGAGATCGAACATCAAAAGCTCGCAACAATAAATAAAGCAAAGATATATGCACGAGAGCGAAACAAAACATTGAACAGACATTGAATATATTTAGAAAAATACCGATAGAGCATATCTCGAGGTTCGAAACGACATGAGAGAGATTTACGAATGCATCGCGTATGTATACGATGACCGCATACAAGACAACGAACGCCTTGAATTAGTAATTTATGGCATGCGTCACAATAGGTTAATGTAAAAAATGCTTTACGAATCTATGTGAAAAAAACGATTCAATTGGTTTTGTTTTTATGTTATTAACATATTTTTTTTGTTCTCGTTGCTATCTTATGAAAAATAGAATTCGTTGTATACTTACAAATGAATGATCGAGTTTAGTTTTTTCTACTAATTCAATTTCAGACTCCAATAAACGATCGAGTGTTATATTCCACGGGCATGGTTGTCTGAAAATGAGAATAATAAAATAGAAACAAATCATAAACATGTCTGCTGGTACCTGGATATCATGTAAACAGGCGTGTACGCTCTTAAGTTGGTTATTGAATGTCGCGAAGCCTTCGATTCAAGCGCGACTTCAAGTGTTTCATCGTGACGTGGCGCAAGCTAAAATTGAAAACCCAGTTAATTAAGTTTATATTTAGTTTTTTTTCGATGAACATACAGCTGTAGTATGTTTATTTGGAAAATGTACACGTATAAAATTACTGGGTGTAACACTCGGACTACGCGATCGTTGATTTATCGGCGGTGTTAGTGGATAATAGTGATAAGTCGATTCATTGCCAGTTGAAGAATCATGTATATAAATATCTTTTGAATTCGGTGAAGGAGATAATTTATTTTGTTGAGGAGATTTTTCTAATGGAGAATATTGTAATTGAGGATGAGATTGACTATGTATGGACGACACATCAGTCTGTGAAGATGAATATGGAAATGCAGTTGATTCGAGAGGATTATTTTCGATTTCATGAAGATATTCCATTAGGTCATCACGAGCTTTTGTTAATGTTTCAATGCGATCAGTTAAACGCTGGAATTCCTTTTTTTTTTAAATAGATAATTGATTAACAATCGTGTGATTTAGTTTTGTCTTTTCTTTTTTTTTTCATGATGTGAAAACTTACTTGCATATAGAACGATGGTCGAGTTTCTCGAAAAGCTAAATTATAATCATTAACATCGCTCGTTAAATGTCTAAGAATTATCATTAGATCTTCAAGAATCTGTCGGCATTTTGCAGGATCACGATCACATTTTCCTGCCTCGACTTTTTCGAATATCATGCGTCGGAATGAATCATCATGTGTATTCGTAGGTGAGACGGAACGTGGTGGTGTGGACGACGTTGATGAACATGATTCATGATGCCGCGGCTCATATGTATCCATTGTAATTTTGCCGCTATCGCCACTTGTCATAGGATTAGCTTGCAGAACCATAGCCATTCAAGGAAAAAATATCGACAATCTTGTCGATCAAAATTCACAGTCCCTATATGAGTAAAAATGAAAGAGAATGAGAGATCGACTGAGACAGTTAAAGAGAGAGAGAGAGAGAGAAAACGAGAGAAAGAAAGAATAAGATGATAACAAAAAAACAAAAGAAGAAAAAAACAACAAAAAAAAGAAAGAATTATATATGAAATGTTGTATTACCTTTCTATCAAGGTTATTACTCATGATGATGTCATTTAAGGATCGATAATTTGGTATATAGGTATGTGTATGTATCTAAAATAAGATTAAAGATCTAGGTATATAACGTAGAATTGGATTGATAACTGCAATGTGTTGTTAATGTAATTTCATTCCTTTTTTTTTCGTTTCGTACTTTTTGTCGTTCGGGTTTGTTTTTTGTTCTCGTTTTATTTTTATTATTTGAATGATAGACTGCGTGCACGTAGAAGAAAAAAAAGGTAAAGAAAGACCTAGAATATATGCAGATGTTTAAAACAAATTCCGTGCATATCTTCTCTTGTATTTAAAGAAGGAAACAAGAAAAAAAAATAAGCCAAAGAAAAAATAGTCATTCTCAAGACTGATCGAGCGAACTTCCAACAAAGTACTGTCGACGTTATTTCCTTCCTCGTTTTCTTCTTCTCACTAGAAAACACACGAAAAAAAAAGAGAGAGAAAAGGTGTGAGAATATATTTCAGTAAACGTCGTCATTGTCGTCGTCGTTATTATTATTATTATTATTATTACTATCCATCTAGACTCCTGACTTCGCAGTTTGAATTCTAATTGTCAATGAACGTACATTTTTTTGTTCAATTGAACATTTATTATATGCATATGTGTATCAATAATGAACTTCTGAATAATTAAACTTCACATGTGGAAACGAGAGGAGAAGAAAAAATTAAGAACAGATATGGAAACGTTTCTTTTTTTTTTTATAGATCTCTCTATGTTTGTGTGCGTCGAGAGTATCGATTAGCACTCGACTAAATGAAATAAATTCTATAATGTATTGAGAGCATAATAGATGTTCTGTATTTTATTTTTTAAATACTCGTAATCGGCCTGACTTTTCTTCGTTTTATCTTTTGTTGTGACGAAGAAAAAAAGCAAAAAGAAAATTTTAAAATAAAAAGTTCGAGTCAAAAGCACATACGTGTGATCTATATTGTCGGCTTGCTATTGCATTTCCTAATAAGTACGCAAAATTCAATGTCTTTTTTTTTCATCGACTGTCGCACAGCCGTTTTTCTTCTCTCGTTTTCCTGAAACAATTAGTAATAACTTAGTATGTTTCGTTCTTCGCAACACGTACACACACACGCACAACAACTACAATTTCTATGTGTCTTTTTCTTCTTCTTCTTCTTCTTCTTCTTCTTCTTCTTCTTCTTCTTCGTTTTTTTTGTTGCTTCACGCTCTGTCATTTCTCTTCCTCTTTTTTTCTTTTCTTCTTCTTCTTCTTCTCCTCTTTCTTAATTGCATAACCCCCTCGCCGTCCGAATGACGACAGCAACATGTAATAGGACCTTGAACAGCTCGAGGGTTGAGTAGTAGTAACAGCAGCAGTAGCATAATATATCCAGGGTTTTTTTGTATTGATGTTGTTGCGCACACAAAAAAACACACAGAACGAAAAAAGAAAGAAAACCTAGAGTACGTGGACACTGTTGTCGTCGTCGTCGTCGTTGTTGTTGTTGTTATTTTGCTACTTGATCAAGCTAATGATGCGCATATGAGATAGAGAATTCTGTCGAGAATACCTGGATAAAAGAACAGTTAGTTCTTTCTTTTTTTTTTATGACGTCGTCGATAACGAAAAAGGACATAGACGAGAATCAAGGGTAACCTAGTTGCTTGTTTCAGTTGTAGACAAAACAAGGACTGTTTCTCTTCTCTTGTCTCTCTTCTCGTTGCTCGATTTTTTTCACATTATACTGTTGTTTTAACATTTTTTTTTCTCTCTACTTGATTTTGTCAACACGATTTCCGACAGGTGACAATCATGGAATTAGACCACTTCAGACAAAATACCAGAAAAAAGAAACGAGACTTCATTAAATAAAAATGTTCATGACTTGTAACGAGGAAATAACAGCTCGTGATTTAAATGTATAGAAACTAAAAGATCAATAATATTTTTCCTACGATTAAAAACTCACGTCGATCAAGATAAAAAGAAAAACGAGTATGATCCAAACATGAACAATGCTGCTATTTATCAATTAAATTCAATCAAAAAGAAAATCGAGATGAAGGAAACAGGATAAAAAAACCAGGGTACGAGAAGAACGAACGAAAGAGAAGAGAACAGAAGGGAAGAAGAAAAAGGATTCAAATGTTCTGTTTATTGATTTGTTCGAATGAAAATACCAATGTAAGAAAAGACTAGTTCAGATGACGCTACAAGTAAAGAATCATCAATTTTCATTTTTTTTTCTTCTTCCTTTTCTTATAATCCCATTTGGAATGTATATGTTTACAATAAATAACAATAGTCGTCAGTTGCCTGACTATTCTCATTGTTATTATTGTTTGAATAATAATCAAAAATATGAATACATCGACATCGCCACCGAAAACAAGTGCACATCGTCAAGGTTCAAGTAATAGAACGAGTAGTGCCTATGATGCGCTAAGATTTCTGCGAACGACAAACAAATGGGGTGAGTATGTCTTGCGAACAAATAACTTGTTATTTCTTTCGAATTTTCAAGACAAAGATTTTCTACCGCCGATTTGCCCATCGCGTTTTTCGAATCATAATGATTTCGAAACGATTCTACAAGAATTCTACTATGAAGTTGTTGATATTATGCCGGATTATGTCGATCGTGTTCGTAAAGCTTGTCGAATTGTATTCGACGATCTCGTGCCACGTTTACGTAAAAATCGTTTCGGCATTGTTCTTAACGATCCGATCTTTTGCGATACATTCTTTGAAAATCTCCAAGTCGTTCATATTCAACGTATTCACATACTCGTTCCGATAACAATACGACCCGTTGAAAAGGAACGTTTGGAAAAGATCGGTTACGTCTATTTAAAAACTCCAGGTGTCGTCAACGAAGATGATTTATCACGATATGATCCATGGGGTTACATGCGTTCGAGAAAAGAACGTCAATATTTGTCACCTGCTGTACTCATACAATTAATTCAATCGATGATTGATGAAGCTTTGAAAGAACCGTATCCAATTGAGAATTTCATCTTGGAACCATTGAATTTCGAACGTGAAGGTGCAGTGATTCGCATTCGTCATGATGAATTAATGTTTACCCTTTGTTTATCATTTGGCGTTAAAATTAAAAAAACAGATCCTTATTTTATCACCAAACCGTTTATACAGGATGAATATCTTTCATCGAAACGTGCATGGAGAATTTCGTATATCGAAGCTGAAATGAAATGTTTGAAAGTTCTTCATCGGGCCGATCATTTTCGTCATGCACAAGCAATTAAGATTTTTCTTGCTCTGATTAAATTAAATCGAATATTTTCGATTTTAAACGAAGATATTATCAAAGCATTGATGGTTTATATTTGTGACGATGATTTAATACATCGAAATTGGAATCGACGTCGTTGTTACGATATATTTTGGTCTCTATTTGATTTACTCTACGTCTCAATTGATCAGCAAATATTGAAACATCCATATTTACCCGAAATGAATCTATTAGAGAAAATCGAACGAACGAAATTAGTTCGTTTGAAAAAACATTTGGATTATATTGTCGAACATCAGAATGAATTCGAACGATTTTTCAATCGACGAATTTTAAGTTGCAAACGACGACGAGGACAATCGAAGAATTTAAATGCATTCTTCGGAGCTTTCAGAAATCAGAAAAAACGTGATAGTGATGATAGTGATAGCGATCAATTAAGTGAACAAGAAAATGAAATCATCGAACAAAATCGAAATGGAACAAGACAACAAGGTGCATCTCGTATCGCAACCCTATCTTAAACGAATGAAGACACTAATTTCTTTTGTATTATTTATTTTTTTGAATAAATCTCGTATTATAGATACAAATTTCGATTACCTTTTAGTATTTTGATTGGTTCATTGCCATTTTCACAACTCGTATTTGACATTATGAGGTCAAAGTCTAAAATTGTGATCTATTAATCTACGGAAAGAGAAATATTCGAATATTCTTACTTGTTGTTGTTTTCAACTCAATATGGGTACAAAAAAAACTATTGCACTAATACTCTTGAAAATCTTCTTTTATTTTTATCAAATCGACAATTGATTATTTGATTAGTGAGATTATAATCTAACGCAATAATATCTTGAAAAACAAAGCTACTCAATGGAGCTTTCCTTGTAAATAGCAAAAAAGCTCCCCTGATATTTCGGCATTAGACAGAATATTAATGACATTTTAAATATGCGTCAGAAGCAAAATTAGAGAGAGAGAAAATATCTTTTTTTTGCCCTTCCGGTTTCAAGTCATGGAAAAGTCAAGCAAAAAAAAAGTCGACTTTGATTTTGCATGCAGTATATATTTTTTATTGACGTCCTTTATGTTTTTAAACGTTATTCGTTTGATAATGGAAGAAGAAGGAGAAAGAAAAAGAAAAAAAAAACTGATAAACAAAAAGGCAAAAGAATGAGTGTTAATAAATGTTGGTCATCTGTAGAAATATTTTTTCTGCTTTGTTCAGAATATATACGCGCTCTCGAAATATTCATATATGTATATAAAATCAGAACTGAATGTGCATGGATATTGAAGATAGGAAATCGTACTACATATGTTAGAATATGAGAAAAAGAAAAAAAGAACGAAAGATAAAGATAAATCCAATCGATGAAATTTGGTCCTTGTTTAGTAAGCACACTATGTGATAAATAGAAAAAAAAAAGAAAAAGAAACGTGAAAAGACGAATAGAAATGAGCGCAAACCTGAGCAATTCGATTTTGCTGTTTGGCTTTCGATTTATATACACTCGCACACACACACACACAGACACACAGAGAGAAAATCACTCATTAAGTAGTAGTAGTAGTAGGTTTTTTTCTTCGCGCATGTACAGAAAGAAAAAGGAAAAAAAGAAGAGTTTAGAGAATTTCTTCACTTGAATCCATCGGTTGGATATCTTGAAGAGAACTTTGCGATTGCATATGACTGTTATCGTCGTCGGTTACCGATGATGCCATGTCTTCCATGCCGAGTAGAAGATCTTCGTCTTTCGAATAGAATTTATCGGCATTCTCTTTTAATTGATTATTGGCACCTGAAAATTCAAAATCGAATGAAACGATATTATATCTATTAAAATATATTCGATTTCATACCTTTCGGATCAAGATCCATACTCCAAGACATATACATATAGGAATAGTGATAGTTTTTCAAATGTCGATGAACCTATGGCAAAATTTGACCAGTGTTGTTGTGTTAAAGATTGAATTCAACTTACTTTACTGAGCAAATAATAAACTAATGATTCTTTAGGAGCTATTTGTCTTAATTCTTCGAGTTCAGCTAATGCTTCTTGATATCGTTCAAGATGTAATAAAAGTCCAGCTCTTCAATAGAAACAACAAAATAAATTTTTATCTCAACCAGCCTAAATCTATTTGTCTTACTTATGAAATTTGCAAAGTGCATTTTTTGAATCAATTTTCAATGCATCATTTAATAAAGTTAATGCACTATCTGATCGATTACATTTATGTTGAGCCTAAATATTCATCATCATCATCATTGAAATACTCATTGATTCTTATTTCGTTCGACTTACAACTGCTAAATGACAAATAAGATCCGGATTCGTACGAAAGATATTCGTTGCTTTTGTAAAATGAAATTCAGCTGAAGAAAATTTCTCTTGTTTCAAGTAGACCATTGCAACACCATTCCACGCTTTATAACTTCGTGGATTTAATTGTATTGCTTTTCGAAAGCACGCCATAGCTCTCTCAAGTTCATCAATGAGCGAATATTCATTTCCAAGAAGAGTAAACGCATAATCGGATTCAGGTGCCAATTGAATAGCACGTTTAAATGCTTGAATAGCTTTATCATATTCGTGATTAAGACTCAAACAATTACCCGATGCACACCAACTCTACAAAGAAAAAAAAAAGCGAATTTATCATTTTTCATTCCTAGGATAGTGGGAAGAAATTTGATCGTGAAGAAGAAGAAAGAGAAAATTCGATTAGATCCTATCTTTCGTCATCGTCGTTTTTTTTCTTGGTTGAAATTCAAAGAAATCCGATCTTTGTCGATATGAGAATCACGAAGAAAAATGAATCCATTGATTCAATTGTTAAATTTCCGTACAGATCAAACGTCAAAAGATAAAGAAGAAGAAGAAGAAGAAAAATGGCGACTAACACCCCGATTTCAACTTCAAGTACAGTAAGTTATGATGAAATTCTCTCAACAACATCACCTCCACCATCAAGTGAATCTCTCGATGTCGATTATGATCAAACCAATCTTTTACTATTCATTTTCCCATTTTATATTCTCGCAATAATAATGAATTTTCTTTCGATTTATACGATTCTTCTTGCTCGAGTCTATCGTCAATATCTTTCCAATGTTCTACTTGCTGTTATTTGCATCGGATCATTAGTTAATGCACATGGTCAAGTATTTCTTGCGCTTCTACGATGGTCAAATAACTCATCATCGGATTCCCTATGTTCATCATCATTCTATCTTCGTGATTGCGGTTCTATACTCATTCATACACATATATTAATCTTAGTTTTCGAACGAATTTTAGCCTTTATTAAAAAACAACCAGCCTACGCGAATAATAATCTTATTCTACGAGCTCATTTTCTCCTTATTATCATATCATTCATAAGCATTATTCTTGCGTTAACTGTTCCAATTTATACATATCAACGAGTAACATATTATACTTTCGATGGTTTATGTATTCCGGAAAACCCACGACCATTTATTTATTATCTCGATTGGATCTATTACGGTTTCGGTCATCCACTTCTTTGGTTATCCTTAATTCTTTTGCTGATATTCTATTTTCAACAAAAAGCTAATATCTATGCAAGTTTAATGCCAATGAATCGATTAGTTTTAATCATTATTATATTGAGTTGTTTGAATTTAATTATTCAAACTCTACTCGATGATATTATCGGCATAGGCAATGATGGAATAATAGATCAAGTATTACCATCGACAAAACAAGTCTACTTTATGAATATTCGAGATGTAATTTCGTTTTTGCATAAATGTTTTCTTGGTTTAGTTTTTTTCGTTTCTCGACCGGAAATTCGTTCGTGGTTATGCGATTCATTTCGACGTTTTCGAAACAATCAAAAAGATGCTCTTACACCGCAACGTTTAGAACTTGAAAATGGTTTCGATGAACTAAATATTCATGATCAAATCAATGATGATACGATTCAAATTCGAACCGATTCATAAATCGAACTTATTTAACACAAAAAAAAAGAAACAATCATCAAACACTCCTTATTATTCTTCTTATTGGTTAACGAAATAAAAAACTAAATAAAATTCTCAACTTACAGCCGGATGTTTTCGATCGGTTTCGGTCAATTCATGTGCTAATGTAGCCAAAGCAATATCATCTTTTAAGTGCCAAAGAACGGTGCTATAGTATTCTAATCCATCAATATGATAGGGATATTTGCAACGTAATTCTCGGTAAATCAGAGAAGCTTTCGGATAATCATGTAAATGATAATAACAATTGGCTAAATGTGCGAGAACCCATGGGGTATCGAGATGTTTCAATGAAATCGACTCGAATTGTTCAATAGCTTGACGACATTCGAATTGAGATAGATATTGAAGACCTTGACCGAGTAATTTGAATACATTGATGATATTTTCGACGATTTCTATTCGAACACGAGAATAATAAAAATCGTATTGATTTTCGAATGAGAAAAAGTGATTTGTACCTGGCGTACGTTGTTGATTTGTTTGACTTTTTCGTTGTCGATCACGTTTAGTTACTAGTTCGGGATCGATTGTACAATTTAAACTTGTATTATTCGATCGTACTTGAGATCTCGTTGTCATTTTATTAGGTGATTCAATAGGAGCTGTCGGAGTTGATATACTCATATCTGTACATGGTGGACGTGACGTTGTTTTTGTTAGACGTGTCGTACGTTTTGTTGGAGCACGAATTGATTTATTTTCCTTCACAAAAGAAACGATGGATGAGAATGACAAGAACTGTCTGTCTGTCTGTCTTACTTTTCTTGTTCCAATTGTTTTTCGTGTATCACTAATTGATGTCGATGCGAGTTCATGAGAATGTGTAAGTGTTGCTGTTGACCCAGATGGTGTTGTATCATCAAATCCATATTGTTGTCTGTTTATACCAAAAAAAAACGAAAATCTACGAGTATTTCAAAAACTAATTTGGTGCTTACACATTTCGACTGTTTTGCCGTTTAGGTGCCAATGGAGGATTACGTAACGATGGGATACAATCTGGTGGCTTGATTGTAGGCGGAGTATATTTGTCATTATCTTGTAATTGTTCAGCAATTAAACCAATTGGTGTCGAAGTTATCATAGCGGAGAGATTAGTTGGACCGACGTTAAATATTGAATCAGTTAATTTCATGATATTTGCTGGTGCTTGTAGGCCACGTTGTTGACGTTCTTTGATTGTTTGATTTGTACTTGTATTCATTGACTAAAAAGAAAATGTGAAGATTAGAAGTTTCTGTTTGTTTGTTTGTCAAAATGAAAACGAACATTATCAATGGCTTGATTTTCACTTTGAATATCTTTAATCTGTTCAGCATAAGGTGTAACACAAACGTGTGGTTGAGGAGTTTCTGAGATTGATCGATTGGACTTAATAGCTGCTGAACAAAATATACTTGTATCAACTCGTTCACCAAGACGACAGAGTGCTTCAAACGATGACCAAAGGAATGGATTGAGTTTTAAAGATTTTCGGTAGCATTCACTGGCTTTTTGATGTCGATCGGATTTTCTAAAAAAAACGAAAAATAATTCGATTTTGAAATAGTTTTTTTTATTCGTTCACATACTCGCAAACTTTCGCAAGTAATTGCAAAGCAAATGCGGCTTGATCACCATGATCAGTGATAAAATCATCAAGTACAAGTGTATTTATCGACGAACAATTTCCTACTAGCACCGATTCAGCTTCATGAAGTCTAACAAAATTCAAGAATAACAAATCCTATCAATCAAACAAACAAGTTCTCTTACTTATCTGTATCAAAGCAACATTTAGCTAACAGAAGTTTAGCTGCAGGTACATGTTCAATAGAAGAATTTCTCAATAACCAATATGATTTATTCACATCACCGCTTAGATAATAAGTGCGTGCTAATAAATATGTTGATTCATCATTTTTCACTAGAAAAAAATTGAATGATCAATTGATAAATTTCTCTTCCTTTTTGTTTCCTACCTTCAGCATAAAGACGTTCGGCAAGAAATAGAGCATCGACATAGTCGAAATTATGAATAAACTGGTTAATATAAACCTTAACGGAGTCGATTGCGACGGACATTCAAGTTATTTGGAATAAGAATTTCGTTTCGAATAATCAGATGGAAATTAACTGAGACATCAATTATAAGATTGTGTGTTAAAAACTGATCAATCGATTTCTGAAAAAGAAAAAGCATAATTCTCTTTAGTTTGTTTATCGAAATCACAGTTTTGAAATGCTAAAACAAAAGTACTGTATCAATCAGTAGACTTTTTTTGGTAAAAAAATGACTAGAAAATGTAAAGCAAAAGGCAAGAAAAAGATTATTATTGCGTTTTTTCTTTCTCTCTCTCGAATATCACATTTGAGTATGAAGAGAATGACGACGTTTGCGTTCATTTGATAAACGATCACAGGCTTGCTGAATATTGATAAAAATTGTTTGAGCTTTTTGTTTATCTTCGACATTCTTTAGGAAATAAAAACATATGTCTTATATAGATAAAAGAAAATACACAAATATGTACCCGATATCTGTCAGGATGCCATTGGCGTGATAAAGTTCGACATTGAGATTCAATTTGATTTTGTGATGCATCTTGTCGAAGATGAAGTGTCTACAAAAATCGTTGAATTGATTTATTTTCTTTTTTTTTATCATATATTAGGAATTTACTTCATAAGCTTTTCGTTCACTTTCGGATTCAATTGACATCCAAATTTGTGTCCATATGCCTTTCAAACCGTATTTCAAATAAAATTGCCATAATTCTCGTGCGATCTTTGCCAATTGTTGACAGATTAAAATGAATTCTTGTGATTGAAGAAAATCTTTTAAAACATCTTTCACTCGTACTCGACGACCTTTTATATCGACTTGTAAATTTTGATAAACAGCTGATGTAAATATGCAACTAAAAATCATGGCAGCCAATACAAATCCAACATAATGTTTCATTGAATGGTTTGTCTTCCGTTTCGGTATCTTTGACATTGTTGTTTGATCAAGTTTATCCGATGGAATCAAAGAAAAATATTCGGGATTCCATTCAACTTTCCATTCGAAAACACACGATGCAAACAATGCCGGAATATTAAACGATGGTGAAAATTCCGTTCGCCCAATTAAAAATGGCATGCCAAGTGTAACTCCTAGTAAAGGCCAAACAAATGAACATCGTCGTGGGCCAATTGTACCGGTTAATTGAGTACCTAATCGAACTCTCGATTTATCCGTATTCATTTCAATTCAATCGATTTACCGAATGCAATAGCAAATGCACTGAAACATCCAATTAGAAGTGATAACAACCGATTATTATGATAGGTTTCAGGAAATGCATAGTATGTTAGAAAACCGTAGAAAACAGCAGTTAGATATTGACCTTGAATGAAAAAGAATATTTTTTTGTTTTGTTCTTGTTTGTTGAAAGAAAATTTTTTTTTTTTTGTTTCTATCCTCGACCGCATTGAAACAATGGAAAACTTATTTCAATGTTTCGCTAACAGACATTTCAATTTCGACTAGTTCATTTCATCATTGAAAATATTTGACTTGATTTTAAAATGATGAATGAATAGTCAATGAATTTTCATTCGTTTATCATCGATTCACTTACCACAAAATCGAACTAATTCAAATGACGGTGATTTCCGTTGAATCATTTTTATTTGATATTGTTTTATAACGAAAAGATTCATATTCGCTTCTTGAACATATTTTCTAATTAAAAATACAAATTCATAGAGAAAACCGAGTCCACATCCACCAAATGTCGTCAACCATAAAAAAGCATGTTGAATACGGCCCAAATAGAGATGATGTAAACCGAAAAGACCCCCAAATAGGGCAAACATGTACGTTAAGGTTAAACTTTTTTTTTCGTTCATCGTAAAATTATCACAGATTAAATTGATGGCGAATGAAGAACGATGATCTAAAATTAAAAAATATTCAATTATGCAATGAACATAAATGTAATAGAAGAAAAAAAAAAGAAAAAAAAGCGAAGCCAAGGTGAGAATTCTAACTCGACTTTTGTCTCTCTCGAGACAAGGAAAGAGTATATTTGGACTAAAAGAATTCGATGTCGCTAGAGTTCTCGTTATGTTTAACAGCGAATGTAGCGATTCATTCGAGGGATATTCTTCATTCACGATTACCGACGACATCTGACAATCTTTCGAAGTTTTAACGCAAATCAAACAACATTCACGTAGATGTCCTACAGTTAAAAGAAAAAAATCAACTATTTCAAACAAAACTACTGTTAATAATCATATGACAATACGATCAAATCATCATCGATGAATTTCTTAGAAATAATTAGTCGGATGAAAGAGTTTTTTTCAACAAAGAAATAATTATTTTCTCATTTCCTTTATACTATATGATTTTACATCATTGTTCATTGTTGAGAGAATATTTAACCAGAAACAAATCTATTCAAATATCATCATATCATTAAACATATAATTGTCTTACTTTTCTATCTCAACTTTGCACAGTTCGTCCTCTCATCTATTTTGATAAAAACAATATGGTGACAATTATATGTATTCAAATGATTTCTATACACTCCTAATAGCCGATAGAAACATATGATACATATGATCATTATTCGAATAGTATTGATCGAGACATAAGATTTACTAAATCAAAAATCGTTTAGATGAAATCATTGACTGAATATCTTTCTCTTGATTGCTATTATTGATATCATACGTGTCCTTCATTAAACATTTGCTCTCCACTATAGAGTTTCATTCTTTCGTCTTCATCTTTATATCGATCAACTAGCTTTGTTAAATAACAAAAAATCGAATTGGTTTTTTAATTAACTTTATCAATCAGTTATTATGCATTTATTCCATCAAGCAATGGTAGAACAATTAAACTAGTTTTATTTTCATTAGGATTATGATTACGTAAGAGAATTGTATGCGTGCGAAATAGAATCGAGAATAATTAACGGACGATTTTTCGATTAAAAACACTAATAAGGTTTTAGATTTTCATATGTAAAAGTTAAGTACAATTTATTCATTTTTCATTATCGATAAATGAATATATTATTTTCATTTGTACGATATTCGAAAAGAAGACCTAATTCAATGAATTATATAGTATCATTTATCCTTCATTGAAATGTTATTCTAGAAGAAACCTTAGCAAATGCATGAGACATTAATTGATTCGATTTGGTTTTGATTAAGAACAAACAATATTCGAATATGATTATCTGTTCATTCGTCAGTCAAACGCTTCAATTTCTGGTTAATGTACAATAAAGAAATCCGAATTCAGTTTATTTTGATATAATTCTTTCATCTTTTGTTTCACATATACATATGTATATCTCGGATTAGCATCATTAATGGAATATGGCAAGTAATCATTGAAGATTGACTCCTGTCGTTTATTCATTATGATGAAAAAAAAATGTGTAAATGAGTTTTTTTTTTCTTTTCTTTTCTTCCTCTCCTTATTTTTTTCATCAGAATCATAATCATCATCTATCCATTTCATTCAGTTGAACATATACTCATATTGATATATATGTATGTATGTATGTGTGTCATATAGTATTAACATATCACGACGCGCGAACGCACGCGTAAAAGTATCTGTATCCACATATATATATATACAGTTGAAGGCGTTTGTTCACGTTTAATTGTAGATTATCTATGCGGTACATGTGAGTGAACAGTAGAGTTTGTGCTTTTTCTGTCAATGTCATTAGAATAGAGAGAGAGAAAGAAAAACGGAACAGTAGTAGAAAAAAAAACTCATTTGTAAAAGGATTATGTGTACATCACAAGCACATTTCTAAACATAAATCAATAGAAGAATGACAACGAGTCGACCTGAAGCCTTACTGCACATATGAGTTCAAGGTATCGATCTACAAAGCAGAATACCTCGGGCTCTGCTATGTCCTTTCTCATTTAGTCATCAAATTTATTTGAAAAGGCAGGTATAGCGGAAGAAAATATGAGAGGGAGAGAGAGCATATGAGAAAGACAAAAGGAGAGCGAGAGAAAAGTGCACATTACCATCACCATCATTGAGTATTGTCAAACAAAAAAAATTTAAAGAACATTTGAACCATATTTATCAAGAATACGTAGTCGCGTCTCGTCACCACCACCACCATCATCATCATGTAACATGTTCTGACTCGCTCTTTCTCCCCCTCTTGTAACCATCTATTGTA
>Ga0209930_1001470_pt1 | contig 36660 bp, 34 predicted proteins | sample ThiBiot_500_biof_2_FD_183948 | JGI IMG/M metagenome (GOLD analysis project Ga0209930, IMG submission 183948) | Wastewater bioreactor microbial communities from Cape Town, South Africa - Thiocy_cont_500_biof (SPAdes) | ecosystem: Engineered > Bioreactor > Thiocyanate-remediating >... | reverse complement strand
TCGGTGGCGGAATGAGTATGGCGGCCTGAAAGGCGATCAGGTGAAGCGCCTGAAGGAGCTTGAGGTTGAGAACAACCGCCTCCGACGAGCGGTCTCGGATCTGACGCTGGACAAGCTGATCCTGTCGGAGGCGGCAAAGGGAAACTTCTAAGCCCCTTCCGCCGCCGCGCGTGCGTAGATCATGTGATGAGCGAGCTTGGCATCTCCGAGAGACGAGCATGTCGAGCTTTGGGGCAGTACCGATCGACGCAGCGGAAGATTCCAACGACCCCGATGACGAAGCCGCACTGACTGCCGACATCATCGAACTTGCCCGTCAATATGGCCGCTACGGATACCGCCGGATCACGGCGTTGCTTCGCACGGCCGGCTGGACGGTGAACAAGAAGCGTGTCGAACGGATCTGATGATGCGAGGGGCTGAAAGTACCGACTAAACAGCCTAAACGCGGGCGTCTGTGGCTTAACGACGGCTCGTGCATCCGGCTTCGGCCGAAGCGACCGATGTCTGGTCCTATGACTTCGTTGCCGATCGCACCCATGATGGAGCATGGGGCTGTTACGTTGCGGTTGCAGCCCTTCAGAACGTTTTGCGCGCGCCCCTATGGAGATCGAAGCGCGGTGAGAGTATCAGATCCGATCGCGTTATATGATAGGCTTAGAGGCTTAAGCTTGATAATTGAGTAGTCGATTGGGCGGACAAGGCGAAGTTTGCCAGGAAGGCCGCCAAGCGGTTTTGGAAGCGGGACGATGGACGATATAAATGCATTTTGAGTACATCGCCTAGCATCCCTTTTGCTCGGATGGAAACCGGATGCTGCTGCAAACGGATTCCTCACTAGTAAAAGTCAGAATGGAATCAGCGGCCGGAAGGGTGGCGATATGGCGAACCCTATCGAAAAGAGCGACAATGGGAGGGGCTGAAATGAAGTTCGAATCTGAACCAGATTGGGAAAGACGTGCCGTAATGATACTTGGCATGTGCACTTGTGGGCGCCCGGAAGCCGCCTATAACTTCCTCCGTAAATGCCTTTCCTGTTTCGATGAGAGGCAACCTAAAGCGGTCGGAGGTGAGGATGCAATCAAAGAACTGATCCTTACCGATCCTGACACAACTGCACATGTCATTGCTCATTTGCTGAGTGGCCGGGAACTTACAGACCATGATGTCTCTGTTGAATCATCCCGGCTTTCGCCGTCGGGACAACAAATCGTTGATAGTCCAGAAGCAATTATGTCTCATGACAGGGCACGGTAAAAATTCCATATGCCCATAAGAACGTCGAGTGGCCTGCTGCCGGTTTTTCGGACACCAGGTTAAGCTAACATAGCTTTCTCCTCGAACTCGACGGGGCTCATATAGCCCAGTGTCGAGTGCGGTCACCGGGGATTGTAGAAGCGCTCGATGTAATCGAACACATCGGCCCTAGCGTCATCCCTCGTCCTGTAGACCTTGCGGGCTGTCCGCTCGGTTTTCAGCGACGAGAAGAAGCTCTCCATCGCGGCATTGTCCCAGACGTTGCCCGACCGGCTCATCGAGCAGGTGATGACGTGATCGGTCATCAGGCGCTGGAACTGTTCGCTCGTATACTGGCTGCCCTGGTCGCTGTGGTGCAGCAGGCTGTCGGGCTTGCCTCTCCTCCAGATCGCCATGATGAGAGCGTCGGTGACGAGCTGTGCCGTCATCTCGGCCTTCATCGCCCAGCCGACGACGCGTCGGGAGAACAGGTCGACGACGGCGGCAACGTAGAGCCAACCTTCGGCGGTCCAAATGTAGGTGAAGTCGGCGATCCACTTCTGGTTCGGGGCCGAGGCTTCGAAAGCGCGGTCGAGGATATTGTCCGAAACCACCGCCCGCTCGCCGGTGTCTTTCGGCAGCCCACGGCGGCGCGGCCGGGCACGCAGTCCGTTCTGACGCATGAGCTTCTCGACGCGATGCAGGCCGCACGAGAGGCCTTCCGCCAGAACGTCATGCCAGACACGACGGGCACCATAGGTTCGGTCGCTGCTCTTGAAGCTGCGATCGATTGCCGTCACCAGCATCTCGTCGTGCCGCGAGCGAGCGCTGGGGCTGCGGTTGAGCCAGGCGTGGAAGCCCGAGCGGGAGACATCCAGCGCGTCGCACAGCCATGCCACCGGCCAGATGTTCCGGTGCCTCGCGATGAAAGCGAACCTCATATCGCTTCCCTCGCGAAGTAGGCTGCGGCCCTTTTTAGGATGTCGCGCTCCGCTTTCAGCTTCGCCACTTCCTTGCGCAGCCGGTCAATCTCCTGCTGCTCCGGCTTCAACTGACCATGGCCGGGAAAGGCATGCTGCAGGTCCGCCGATAGCTCGCGCACCCATTTGCGCAGCATATTCTCATGGACGTCGAGGTCGCGGGCTGCTTGCGCTACCGCAACGCCTCGATCCTTCACCAGCCTCACCACCTCAAGCTTGAACTCGCGGCTGAACTTCCTTCTCTGCATTCCAACTCTCCAGTTCCGTTAAACACCTTATCTCGGTGTCCACGAAACCGGCAGAAGGCCACTGCGCTTGCCTTCGATCTGGGGTTGAGTATGACGTTCGTTCCAGCCGTCTATAGATTGTTTAAAACAGACCCAGCTGGTTTCGTAACCGGCGCAGGTGAAATCATTAATGCAGAAGACGAAACGCAAGCAATTCACTTGGCGACCGTTCGATGCGTCGGCGAAGACTGCAATTTGTCGTTGTGGGCCGATGATCAACTGATCAAAACATTCCTGATCGACAATCCCTCATTCACATCCGCAGCCGATTATTTGGAGCAATTGGCCAAGCCTATTTGATCGTCAACCGGACCAGAACATTCGGTTCGCATTTCCAGCTTCTGTCGCGTTTTTGTACTCCGCTGCAAGCCTAGCGGCATCCGACTATTTGCTAGAGTCTCTGGTCGTATCAACTGCGGGCAAAAAGAGGCCGTCGCCACTTTGGGGGTAAGCGGCGAACGCGACGGCCCCAGGATACGCCATCTTCTTTGGCCGGAGAATGCTAGCCGACGATCGATGACAGTTTGAAGTGGCGCCCTCAGGTAGGATAGATCGTGCGCAAAACCCTGCGTTCGATGATATCCCCCGCTAAACGTCGGTGAAAAAGTTCGAACGGAGCATCTGCTTCTGCGCCTTGCCCATGGCGTTGCGTGGCAGCTCTTTGCACAGGAAGCTCTTCTTCGGCAGCTATGAACCTGGCCAGGCCAGCCATACCCGCAATTCGTCGGAGATTTCTCGTTCGAAGAGCCTCACCCCCGAATTTCACAGGACGACCGCGACGACCACTTCGCCGAAATACACGTGCGGTAAGCCGATCACCGCGCTTTCAGCCACACACGGCAGTGTGTCGGTTTCCTTCGGATAGACGTTCAGTCCACCGGAAATGATCGGATCTCTATGCGGCCGACATTGCCCGATGATAAAGTAGCCATCGGGACGGCATTCGGTCGCCGTCTTTTCCGGAATACGCCATTAGCGCAGAGATCGACAGGCTCGTTGGAATTTTAAGCAACTGGCGCGACGATAGCAAACTGGCATCCGTTAATTGTGGTACAGAGATGCTTATCTCTGTAAAGTTGTTTGAGATCCTGCGATCGGTCGCGCACTGGCGCGACTTGACGAATGGCGCAGTCGATGAACGCCTCGGCGAGATGGAGCACACATGGCGTCATGCCGTGCAGCATCGCGGTGAAGGCATAGATGCGGAGGCGTTGCAGCGCACGATCGCTGCCGCCAGAAACGCTGAGCTGTGCGGCGTTGATCGTCGCGTCAGGCGTAAGCTAAGCGTTCGCGCCACGATGGATGGATTCGCTAAGGGCGTCATCATTGACGCCGCCCACCATGCCATGCCGAGTTTCCAGTGGCTCATAGCGAATCGGCATGGCGCATGTGACTACGTCGTAGGAGGGCACAGCGTCTCGCACCTTCTTGACCTGCGATCTGAACAGCCGGTGGATGTTGTCGCGGCCCGCTCCTGGTTGGCCAGCAGGGTTTTGGCTCGCCATTCAAGTGCCGCAGATTGACAGTGGCTGCTATCATCGATGCCCAAGGCAGAGCCGTTCGCATGAGTCTTGTGCTGCGACATCGACCGGGCTGGCAACGGAGCAGCTATGTCTGGGCGAGCCAGTTTTATCGCTCAGATCATGGATCAGAATGTAAGCGGAAACGGGAAGCCGAACATTTCGGAAATCTTGCAAAGCAAGTGATCGGTCCTGAATGACTCACACTTTCGTATGCTGAAATTGCTCGACGACTAGCTGTGGCGAACTTCAACGGGGAAGGCAAATTCCTGAGCCCAGATAGATGTTTTATTTCTTGGGGCATCTGTCAAAAGTCTATCTCCTAACAGTCTTGCATGGCTGGTTCACCCTACTATCGGTGCGGAGTTCTTCGGCGCACTGTTCGGCCCGTTAAGAGTGAAAAGGAGCTCGGTGAGCTTGAACGCGCGGCGCGGAACCGGCATTTGCAACTTCTGAACGGACCTTGGGTAGTATGCATCAAATGGGCGGCTGGGGCCAGTACTTGAAAAGGGCATAGACCGAGGACAAAGAAGCGCTTCTATAAAAGGCTCTTCTAGGAGGAGAGTGGGGCCGTTAGCAATCTTGTGGCCCATTCGAGAAGATCGCGTCTGGCTTGGCGATTTGCTGCGTGTTCTGCGATGGCGAGAAGTCCCAACTCATAAGCAATTGCGTCATTTGTTTCATCGCGCTGAAGTAGAATAATGGCGCTTTGAATGAGATGACGTTCCTGTGTTCGTTTTATTTCATTAGGACGGAAGACGCTTTCGAGGCGCTTGGCGGCCGACTGTCTTTCAGAATCTTCTTGCATTCTCATGATATCAGCATTTGGTCTCTTACTTGTTGCATGCGGGTACGAGGCCGTCGACTGCGTGGATTTTTATGAGATCCGTATCGCTTTGAAGAGAAGAGCCGCTCCGTGCATCAAATCCTGTAGCATGCAATGAGAATAGACCACTCCATGTTTTTTAGTTGGCGGTGTCGGTGCATTCAGATTGAGCCGGCGACAAACGATTCGCATAACGTAAATTATGGAACCTAAATGGATATGTCAGCCGCTTCATGCAATGGCAAAGGTCGCTAGTAACCGACGATGGCGTGGCTATCCACCAAACCGAAATTATCGAATCTTTGCCAGCAGCTTTGGTAGCACAACGATGCAGATAGCTCCCAATGCCCAGATAAGAACCACAGCCGGCACTAAGGCTTTGCGAAGAAACATGAAGCTCTGTTCCAGGAAACCCGCATTTTTTAGCCGATCTATTGTGGCTGATACTTCTTTACCGACGCCAAGAGTATCTCCAGCGTTCTTTCCTGTTTGTAGGACGGTGCTACTATTCGAAGCCATCCAATTCAGCGCAACGTCTATAGCAAGATAGCTAACGTAAACAACGCCGGACCAAACGACAAGAAGCGTTAAGACGGTCACCCAGGAAATGCGTGGCCGAAACGGCGGCGGACGATCGTCAGTCTGGAAAACGTTTGTATCGTTACCCCAGTTCGCATTGTGCCGCGTTCTGTTGGACGGCCAGCGCCGATTTTCGTGTCCCATATTATTCTCCGTCTTAGATGATGACCAGATCGGAATATTGTCGAACTAGCCCATTTCAGAATTGCAGCTTCGCCTCAGCTTCTTTGAGTACCTGTGTTTCGAGCTGAATCGTTAGATGGTCCAAGCCGAAACCTGTTTTCATGATATTTCGCGCAGCCGCTACAGTCTCGCGACCAGAAGCGAGGTCGTTAACGACTAAGTGCGCGCTCATCGCATCAATGCCAGACGTAATCGTCCATACATGCAGATCGTGAACCTCGATGACGCCGGGGATTTCTTTCAGCCTCTTTTCGAGCAGCAGCACGTCGATTTCCGGCGGCGTCCCTTCCATGAGGATATGGATAGCTTGCTTAAGCAAGATCCAGGTACGAGGGACGATGAACAGGCCAATACCAGCGCCGATAATTGGATCGATAAGCTGCCATCCCGTTAAGAGCACCACAGCCGCCGCGACAATTACGCCAAGTGAGCCGAGCATGTCCGCAAGAACTTCGAAATAGGCTCCCTTAACGTTGAGGCTTTCTTGCGATCCGGAAGCGAGCAGCCGCATGCTGATTAAATTTACTATCAGACCGGCAACGGCTACTGCCAACATCGGTCCACCTATAATCTCAGGAGGGCTTTTGAAACGCTGGTATGCTTCGTACAAGATGTAAACAGTCAGAAGAAGAAGGACGACGGCATTGGTCAACGCCGAAAGAACCTCCGTACGTACGTAGCCGAAGGTGTTCTGTGGCGTTCGATCTCTTTCAGCGAATTTAATAGCCAGCAAAGCTAACGCGAGTCCGCCAGCGTCGGTAAGCATGTGCGCGGCATCTGCTAAGAGTGCCAGGCTCCCGGTCCAAAGACCGCCGATCACCTCGATGACCATAAAGGTCGTTGTCAAAGTCAGTGCGATGTATAAGTTGCCTTTGTGCCGCCCTGCTGCTGTTGAGGTAGACATCCATTGCTCCAGAAGGATTGTGCTCAGAACACCCGCTGTCTGATAGCTCAGTATGCGTGATGAACTGTGTCACTGATTTGTAATGCCTTCTAGATCCGGCGCCTACTGGCGATTTCAATTCTTGAGGCGTTAGCGAACAAGGATGCAATTAATTGTTAAGTTCAAGTAAGGCGCGTTATCCGACAGTGGTACGGATCGCTTTGGATCTGCTGTGAATTGCAATCAGCAATCAAAGAACTGCGGCAGCTATTAATCGATCTTGCTGAATTTTGCATACCGATAGTGCGCGCCGTCCCGCGCGATTGTTTCAGGCGTTGATGCTGCAAATTCAGTTTGATCTCGGCCGGTACAAAAAGGTGCCGGCCGAGATCATTCATATGTCGAGTTTCATACCGTCTTTGACAATAAGACAGCGATTCAGCGGGCTAACGGAATCGCGTTTGGGGAGCTGCGCTAAGCGGGAGTGCATTGCTGATGTAGGCGTCAGTTGTTAGGCGCTTCTGATCATCAAGACGTTGCAACTCCCATTCGGCCCGGCGTATGTTTCATAGCCGTGGTTAGTAAAATCCGCTGTGCGATCACTTGGCCTATGGCCGTTAACTGTCTGCGCCGTCGACATTGTTGGGAGACTAACAGCAGCTGCTCCCAGTAGTATGGCCGTAAGTAGTGACTTCGATATTCGCATGACAATTACCTCTCTCGAATTTGGAAGTACATTGCTTCCGTCGCAATGAAGATGTGATAAATGCATATCTGATCTGTTGCTTGCTTATTACAAATTGTATCACGGGATAGGTACTCAACATGCCGACTCAAATTGATTATGAGTCGCAGCTGTATAAAGAGTATGTTGCGGTGAAAATGAAACAGTCGCTTAGTCGGTAGATAACGTGTTAAGCGCTTTCGAAGATAAAGGATCCGACTAGTCGCTGAAACGCCTGTAACGTGGTGTTTGGCGACGTTGAAGAAGCGTGACAGCCAATGCTAAATCGCTTTTCTTAGCTCGATCGGAAGCTAGTGCATCCGATCGAACGCTTTGTTAAATGCGATGCCTGCTGAATTAGAAAGTGCGCTCGACGCGAACGCGTCCCGTCCAATTGCTCGGGCTGATCGAAGCTAAGGTGCCGAGGCCAACTGGTACCGATAGCGGCAAGCTCTGATTCAGGCGAGCATAAGAAAGCTCAACACCAATATCGAAGTTGCGTACAGGGGACCAAATGACATCGCCCATAACGTTCCATACCGTGGCGCTAGATAGACCGCCGTTGGCCCAAGAGGTGCTGCTTGTGACAGAACCAGGCGTAACGCGCGCATAGGAGGCCAATAGGTTCGAGCGAAGCGTTGGTGTCCAATAGTGGGTCATAATACCAGCTACCGAAAAAGCCCTGGTCTGTTCCGAACCACCTAAGGAACATGCGGCGTTAACACAGAACAGGGTGACGTTGCGATCGGCTCGCAAATAGCCGCCCAGGAAGTTGCCAGCAAAAGCAGTATTTGCGTTGATGCCGTTGCCGACCACGTAGTCGAGCGCGCCAACGCCATAGGCGGCCCACACCTGAATGCTGTCGCCAGCGGCGAGCATAGGCAGGTTCACTTTCAGTCCACCGCTGACCGCCCAGCCCGTACGACGGACGAGCGGGCCAGCATTGCCAACGACCGCGAGGTTTGCGTTGCCAAACGACGCGGTATTTTCAAGTACCGCGCCGGATATCATAGCTGCGCCCCAGCCCTGATCGACGCGCAGATTAGCCACTAAAGCCGGCAACCGTTGTGCGATCGGACCAGCAGTAGCGGCTGTGGCGCTGAACGGATTCGCGCCGAGCGTATTTACGCTATTGGACATAGCGAGCTCTGCACGATTCTCAAGCGCGATAGTGGCTGAAAAGCCACCAGCAAAAGACGCCGTATAGGCGATTTGCCGAATTCCGGTGGGAAATGCGGCTTGGAACATCGATTGGTAGTTGAAGACTGGCAAGAAAGTGAAGTTTGAAGTCGCCTGACCAACCGTGAAGCCTGCAAAACGAATATACGCGGACTCAATCGAGACGCTGCTTGCGTTGCCGCCTGCGAAACTGCTGGTGGTGTAGTTGCCGCTTGATAAGCCGCTCGCAGCTTGGAATCGTAAAGAGATAGCGGTTTGAACTGTGCCCCAAGCGGACTGCGTACGAGCATCCATTTGCACGATACCGCGCGAATACCAGCCGTACTGATCAACCGCGTTCGAGCTCACAAATGTGCCGGTGCCGCCGCCCGTCGAGCGATGCGAGACTGCATTCTTCGATGGAGTATACCACATGTCGACACGGACACGGCCGCCGACCTTCAAGCAAGTATCGGTACCCGGAACCCAATAGAAGCCGGCGCCATAGGTGTCGCAGACCCTTACATACTCGACAGGAGCTGCCTTGCGTGAGGGCAGATCCGCCGCCTGTGCCCCGACGACAGCGAGCAGTGTCGCTGAAGAGCCGAGCAATAGGCTCTTGATAAAATGCATTACTAATCCTCCTGAGGTGGAAAACAGCGCAATGAGGCGTAGGCTTGTGAACCTATATGCGCCATGTCGCGCGTAGAAGCTGTATCTGACGTCTTTATGACGGCATCACCCGCTACACTGAGATCACTATGTTGAAATATGTTAGGTGAAGCGGATGTAGCGGCTTGGAGTTCGCCATATTGGTGCAATGAACGAAGGTAGGCGTTCCAAATGCCGAAGAAGGCTAAAGAGTAGGCGATTAGATATACAAAAGCTGGTGTGTCGGCTAAGAGCTGAGAAGCGACCGTCTTGATATTGAAGCGGGTGTCGCATGACGATGCCGATCGCCGCGTGTCGCCTCCAGGCAATCAGCATAGAGATCTAGAATGTATTCGCGATTGCTCGGTTCATAGCCCTCTATGGAAGTGCCATGATCGAGCGATCGGCCTTCATTTCTGGCAACTAGTTTCATCAGAACAAAGGCAACTTGCTCAGCAGTTGTTGCCTGCCGAAATGGGTCGTTGTTGGACATTGTAGGCTCCAATATTCAAGAATGATGAAACGACGGTGCTTATTTGGAGCGGAAATCGGAATGCGACTGCCACATAAGACACTTAAGAGTAGTGCGCTTTTTGGATTGATAGGCTAAAATGAATCAGCGGGAAGAATGGGATGTTATCAAACCGCAATTGGAAGAGGTCTTTCGTCAAGGAGCTCGTACTATGGGATTCCTTCAGATCACGCTTGGCGCGACCTTGATTGCATCTACTATGACGCTATCCGCTCACGCTCGAGGTAGTTTCGCATCCGAAGAACCGTGGTCGATTAGGCATATAGAAGCCCTGCCAATTACCATTCAGCGGTCGATACGACACTACGTTTGGCGTTGTGGAAATGCAGTTAAGGCAACCCACTATTTTGCAGTGTCAATTAGTACGGACGGTGACGAACTTATCTCCCTTCATTTCGAGAACATTTCTTGTGATGATCGTCGAGGTGTCTGCGACTCAGGCGAATGTTTGCATCAAGTGTATCTAAAATCTCGAGGTCGCTACATTCTGGTATTCAGCGCCTATGCGACGGAAGTGACGATTCGCGGTAGAGGCAACGTAATCCTCGAAGTCATTCGCAATCAGTTCCGAGCGAACTTCAGATGGAATGGTGTAAGGTTTATGCCGGCTTCCGCTTCAATAGATCGTTGAAACGGCCGTCTCGATTAGCAAATCATCGATACTTTGGTGTTGAAAGGGCCCTGGCATGTATTACATGCCAGGGCCAAGTCTACTCGTTCTTGAAAGCCCTATTGTAGTTGCTCAGAGGGAGCACTTGTTTGAAAGGAGGTTAGATTCAATCAAGTCGCTAAAAGGGACCTTCATCGCGAGCTTTCGAACATAAATTGCGGTTATGTTCGAAACTCAAAATTAGAATGTACGTTCGACGCGCATACGTCCAGTCCAGTTGCTTGATGAAGCCGGTATAAGAAGACCACCATTGGCAATCGTCATTCCAACCCGGTTCACATTCTGGCTAAGACGCGCGTACGAAAGCTCAAGACCGATGTCGAAGTTGCGCACTGGCGACCAGATGAGGCTACCCAGAACATTCCAAGCCGTAGCGTTACCAAGGCCACCGCTCATGTAGGGAGTTGCCTGCGATGCGGCGCCCGGAGTGACACGAGCGTAGGTACCGATAAGGTGCGAGCGCAGCGAAGGAGTCCAGTAGTGGGTGAAAATACCACCGATAGACATAGCTTTGGTCATCTCCGTGCCAATAGCTGTGCAAGTCGCGTTGGCGCAGAATGCTGTCACGTTGCGGTCCGCACGAAGAAAGCCACCTGTCCATAAACTTGAAACTGGTGGGTTGCTGTGAATGCCGGAGTTGATCACATAGTCAAGAGCACCAACGCCGTATGACATCCAGCCTTGGATGCTATCGCCTGCGGCGAGCATTGGAAGATTGATACGCAGACCGCCTGAAATGGCCCATCCGGTGCGACGAGCAGTTGTGCCAACCGTTCCCAAGGCGCCGGTTGCAACGTTTTCCAGTACGGCTGCGGAAATCATCGCCGCGCCCCATGGCTGATCAACTCGCAAGTTGCCGACCAAGGCTGGCAACCGCTGTGGCGATCCCGAAAGCGTGGGTGTCGCACCGAAGAATGGTCCAGTCAGCGTGTTGATCGCCATGGAGTTCGTCAACTCCGCCCGATTTTCGAGGGCTAGAGTGGCCGAAAAGCCTCCGGCAAAAGTCGCAGTGTAAGCCAGTTGGCGGATGCCGACAGGGAAGCCAGATAGAAATAGCGCGTGATACTGAAATGGTGGCAAGAAAGTGAAGTTTGAAGCGGCCTGACCGGCCGTGAAACCGGCGAAACGCACATAGGCAGCTTCAACACTAGCGCCGGCGTTGTTATTGCCACCGAATATATTGCCGTTGCCATTGCCTAGGCCGGAATGTGCGCCTAAGCGCAAGGTGATCACTGTTTGGACCGTACCCCAGGCTGACTGAGTACGGGCGTCCATCATCGCTATGCCGCGCGCCCATACGCCATTCTGATCTATCGCTTCGGCTCTGACGAAGTTATTGGCGCCGACACCCCCGGTCGCAGAGCGGTGAGTGAACGTGTTCCGACCAGGCGTATACCACATATCGACCCGCACACGGCCGCCCACTTTCAAGCAGGTGTCCGTTCCGGGTATCCAATAAAATCCGGCGCCGTAAGTGTCACAAACCCGCACATATTCTATGGGAGCGGATTTCCGACTTGGAAGATCCGCCGCTGTGCCTACCCCTATTGGCATCAATAGCGCCGATGCACTGGCCGCCAATGTGTATTTAAATCCGTTCACGTTGCTCTCCTTTGACACGCCCCAGCTTGTGTCGCTTGGCTCAGTCGTGATTGGGCCGGCCCCCGGTCCGGACGAATCTGGGAGAAATTGCGGCTAGGAGAGCTTGCTCGATAGGCTAAAATCGGCAGTGCGAGCGTTCAAAGGGTGAAAACCCATATGTTACAATGGTCTTATAACTACGCTACAGACGTGCTGAAATATCGTAACGTGCCGCATTCTGCTATGATTATGCGATATTGGCGTTATGTGAGCAGGAATGTTGAATTCGTTATCAGACGAAGACAGGGCGACAGTTCAGGAGCTCTTAAGAAAAATTCTCCGCGACCCGCTATTTGAAAAGTCGCGCCCCCTCTCTCGGTTTCTTGACTACATCGTCACGGAAACTCTAGAGGGGCGTGCTGAACTGCTGAAAGGCTATAACATCGCCATCAGCGTCTTTGACAAAAAGGAATCCTTTAACCCTCAAACCAACTCAATCGTTCGCGTAGAGGCGACCAGATTGAGGAAGCTTCTGGGATCGTACTATGCCAATGCAGGCCGCAACGATCCAATTGAGATCCACCTTGACCGGGGTACCTACGTTCCAACCTTTGTCAGCCGGCGTGAACGGTTATCAGAATATGAGAGGCCGCAGCTAGAGCCCTCAATTTTAGCCGAAGAGCACCAGGCGGCGGCCCCAAGCTCGGTTCGGCAGAGGTTAAGCGCGAAATCCTTGATTTTGCCACTTGGTTTGATGGTATTATTGGTTGGTGTCGCTGCCGTCGCTTTGATGCAAACACCAAGTCATTCCTGGCAAGAACATCAACGTGCGAATTCACCGCCTTTCAACAACGCTGCCCCATCGATTACAGTATTGCCGATCGTGGCCGAATGGGCGCCCACGGACGCTCAACCGCATCTAGATGCGCTATTCCATGAGATAATTTCAGCGCTTGCATCCTTTGAACTTATTACAGTGCGTGAAGGATCTGCAAAACGCTCCACAATTCCCTCCGACTACGTTCTTATCGGCCGTGCTTTGCAAAGCGACGCAACTCTTGGGCTCTCTTTCCGGTTTGTGCGTAGTATCGATAATCAAACCGTGTGGTCCACCATTTTCCAAAATGTGCCATCCGGAGTAACTGCCAAGGCCAGAGCTCAAATCACTCAAGCCATAGCAGATGCGCTAGCGCAGAATGACGGAATCGTTCTCGGTGAACGGGGGCAACGGGCTTCTCTAGACGATGGCAAAATAACAGAGTCAGATTGCCTAATCCTATCATATAGATCTATGGGGCTTGTAGCCTTGGAAAAGTTCAAGGCCTCAGAAGCGTGCTTGCAACGAGCGTTGAAGCAACCATCCCATAGCGCCGCAGTGTCTGCGATAAAGACGATGGCTGATATCGATGCTTTCACAATGGGGGTTGGAGCATCGCAGAATACTCTTGGTGAGGCACTACTTAGTGCTCATCGATCCGTTGAGATCGATCGAAACTCTGCGTTGGCTTGGCTATCTCTCTTCATGGCCCAGTTCTATAGCGGTCGCTTTGACGAAGCATTTGTCTCCGCGAAACGAGCAATATCTATTAATCCCTATTCGACAGATATCTCGAGCCGCATTGGTGCTGCATACATTGTCAGAGGAGAATTTTCGAGGGGATTGGAGCTGCTTCAACGGATTCCTCGCCTAGACGAAACGAAAATCAGTTGGCTCGAATTCTATTTCTTCTTAGCGTCATATATGGCTGATGAAACAGCGACCGCAAATCGTCATGCTGGACATATCTCTACAACTAGGACGCCATTCGGTCTTGTAGCACGCATTGTCGTGGCCAATCGGTCTGGTGATAACGTTGGCGCCGGACATTGGATCAACAAACTTAATAAGCAATTTCCGGCATTTTCAGCGGATCCAATTTTATATTTGAAGCGAGCGCAGATGAGTCAGAGTATCATCGAAAGGCTAGGAAGAGACCTGCAAATGGCAGGGCTTGTAAAATAGCGATAAGCTCATTGTTCACATTCTGCGTCCTAGCCGGAGCATAATATACAAGTTACGAGGTGAGAATGTCTATATTGAATCGAGAAATCATCATCGTCCTGATTGCCGCGACTTTCGTCATGGCAGTTATGCTGGGATCGGTCGCCTATGTACGATATTTCAGTTCGGCCGGAGAATAGCCATAGGATCGGTAACGAGCAGAATGGCGGCAGCTGATATGCGCTTTCGCTTAAACATCATTGTCTGGATCACATAAGGAGAGCGCTATGGGCTCACATGGCTTTGGTAAATGGTTTGGCGGAAGGAGCGGCGGTTCAGGCCATCATGGCAGTGATCGATCTCGTTGGGGAACTCAACAAAGTGAAGACACAAGTTGGGGTCGTTCAGGTTCTCCGACTCCACAAAGGGTTCTTGTTTGTCCGGGTTGCCGCGAAGATAATGATCCAGCGAGCCGCTTTTGTGCCAATTGCGGTCAGCGCTTCGGCCCAGTTGACAATGCGTGTGGAAAATGCGGCGCGACGTTGGCGCCTACGTCGAAGTTTTGTTCGTCTTGCGGGACAGCAGTTACTGCAGGAGATAAGGCGGGGCCTTAAATTGGCTTAGTGGCGACAATGCGCGGCACATGTAAAAATGTGCCGTTTCAATTTAACTAACACTCGTATTCGAGTCCGACGTTCGGACTGCGCCTTTCATGGGTGCTAGAAATCTAAGCGTTATAAAGGTTACGAGAGCCAAAATTGCGGCAATATCATACAAGCCATATCCTACGGCGCCTCCAAGAGCGCCTGTCGCCCACAGGCTAGCAGCTGTTGCGGTACCAGATGCGTGCCCGCCGTGCTTTAAGATAGCTCCGCCTCCGATAAATCCTACGCCTGTAAGCAATCCCTCGAGAATCCGCGCCTGCCCTATTGAGCTTTCTCCCAATACGCGGATCGCGATTAGAACGAAACCACAGCTTGCAATTGCAACTAAAGGAAATGTTCGGAGACCGGCGCTCCGTTCCCGTTGCTCGCGATCCCATCCGATTGGGAATGCGAGGATGTAGGCGATGCCCAAGTCAACGAGATGTGAAGCGATCTCCCAAATATTCAAAAGTTGGAATCTCATGGTGATCTCACGTCTTTAAGAGCTCATAGAATAACTTACTTCGGTTAGGTCGAAGACACTTTGGGGGTGCGATAAGCCAGAAGTCGCAAGGCGTTTCCAACCACGAGCAGGGTCGAGCCCTCATGCACCGCAACTGCCGCTCCAATCGCAAGGCCGCCGATGGTGGCCGGAATGAGAATGGCAACGACGCCAAGACTAACGAACACATTCTGGAGAATGATCGAACGCGTCTGTCGGCTTAATCCGACGGCAAAAGGTAGATGCCGAAGATCATCAGCCATAAGAGCAACATCGGCAGTTTCGAGTGCGACATCAGAACCGGCTGCTCCCATAGCTATGCCTACCGTGGCGCTTGCCATAGCTGGCGCATCGTTCACGCCGTCCCCGACCATGGCGACCTTAGCCTCTTTTCGAAGTGCCTTGATGGAGGTGACCTTGTCGTCGGGCATTAGGTCACCCCAGGCTTCGTCCAAGCCGACATCTCTGGCTATTGCATCGGCGACAATTTGATTGTCGCCAGAAATCATGATCATGCGCTTGATTCCAATCTCGCGCAATTGCTGTAAAGCCGGCCGAGCTGATGACCGCGGCGTATCCATCAGGCCAATGACACCAAGTTCAATCTCGCCTTGGCGTACGACCATGGTTGTGCGGCCGTTTTCGCGCAAACGGCGGACCTCGCTTAGCGTAGCCTTGCTTAGCTGTGGAATGCCATCCGTACCGAACATTTCGGCTTTCCCGATCCAAATGGGGTGTCCTTCCACGATCGCTGTTACGCCTCTGCCGGTTAAGCTCCTCATATCTGTTACTGTCGGCAATGGTTCCGATTTGAGGCGTTCCATTCCGTCTCGAACAATTGCTTCGGCGAGGGGATGATCGCTGAGGCGTTCTACAGCGACCGTGGACTTAAGAAGCTGTTGTTCAGAAATGAGTGAGGATGGAACGATATCCGTTATACGGGGCCTTCCTTCAGTTAGGGTGCCGGTTTTATCGAACGCGATAGCTGTCAACGAGCCGAGATTTTCGAGTGGGCCGCCACCTTTCACAAGAACGCCACCGCGAGCAGCGCGTGCAACGCCAGAAAGGACAGCGCTAGGTGTAGCGATGGCCAAGGCGCAGGGGCTTGCCGCGACAAGAACAGCCATTGAACGGTAGAAGCTATCTCTAAATGGCTCATCAATAATGACCCATGAAAATAGAAGCGCTATCGAAAGAGCGAGAACGGCGGGAACGAAAACTCGTTCGAACTTTTCGGTAAATCGCTGCGTTGGCGATTTCTGAGCCTCTGCTTCGCTAACCATTTTGATGACTTTAGCTAGCGCGCTCTCGGAGGATCGACGCGTTACCTCAACCTCAATTGCGCCAGATCCATTAATTGTGCCGGCAAAAACTCTCGAAGTTGCATCAATTGAATCTGGTCGGGCGCGCGCGGCCGCCGCATCGCGAACAGGGCTTTTGTCTACCGGAATACTTTCTCCCGTCACAGGAGCTTGATTGACACTAGAAACGCCCTCAATGACAAATCCGTCAGCGGGTAGTCGTTCGTTGGATTTTACGATGACTAAGTCACCAACTACCAGTTCCTCTACCGGAATCTGGTGTGTACCCCCGCCCCTCTTGACCGTCGCTACTGGCGGAGCAAGCTCCGATAATGCTTCGATCGCTCGTTTGGCTCGGCCCATTGCGTAATGCTCGAGAGCATGTCCGAGGCTAAAAAGAAAGAGTAGAAGAGCACCTTCTGCAAATGCGCCAAGTGCGGCAGCGCCTGCCGCCGCGACCAGCATCAAGGTATCGATTTCAAAGCGCCTCTTTCGCAAATTCTCTATGGCTTCACGAACGGTAAAGAAGCCACCAAAGAAATACGCGGCTATGTAGCATGCAGTTGGTAACCAATCGCCTCGTGCAACTGGGACTTTCTCCAATCCGTACCCGATAGCTAGTAGCGCTCCGCTCGACAATGCAAATATTAGCTCGGTGTTGGCGCCTAGGAAATCGCTATGAGAATGCGAATGATCGTCGCTCTTGTGATCATGCTCTCCATCTTTATGTTTACGGGGAACGTCTGTCGGTCGTTTCATTTGTGTGGCTCAACCTTGTTCGAAAACGACGGCAATTACATGGGGGGAGGTAAAACCGCGTTTCCTTGAGATACCTCTGACGCGAATTTAATCGATCTTGAAATGCTGTTGGGTCGATTCCACCAGCCGCCACCTAACGCTTGAAACAGAGCAACCGTATTGGACAACCGCTGTCCTTCGGCTTGTATCCTCGCCAGAGAAGTTTGAAGGTGCGCCTGTTGAGCGGCCAGTAGAAGCGGCAGGCTTATTTGTCCGGCCTCGACCTGCTGACGTAACAAGCGGATACCGAGGGAGGCGGATCGCTCTGCAGCGATAGCTGCGTATACTGCTCGTTCGTCGCTTTGCAATGCGCGCAACGTATCGGCGACGTTTTGAAATGCCTGCAGCACCACTGTTTTATACTGAGCAGCCGCTTGGTCGGTTGCGAACTCGGCACCACGTTGTAGGGCGGCTAATCGGCCCGCATCAAATACCGTTTGTGATAAATTCCCTGCAATGTTCCAAACGCCAAATCCCGGTGAGAAAAGTTGCGCCATGGCTTGTGCGCTTGAGCCGGCGTTGGCGGTGAGAGCTATCTGTGGGAGCCGGTTAGCAACTGCAACACCGATTTGTGCATTGGTTGACCGAAGATGCTCTTCCGCTATTCGCACATCGGGACGGCTGCGGATCAAATCCGCAGGCATACGAAGTGGTATCTTCGAAGGGAGTCGGAACGATCCTAATGTAAATATCGCATTAATACGCTCATCAGGCATTCGGCCGGTCAACGCAGCGATTAAATTCCGTTGCTGCGCTAAAGCTCTCTCGAGGGGCGGAAGAAGTAGCCGTGCTTGTGCGACTGCAGTTTCCTGCGCTACCACATCAGGCCGACCAATTTGTCCGCTTGAGAATTGGCGTCGCAAGATCTCTAGAAGCTGCGATTGAGTTCCTATGATACTCCTTGTGGCCGTAATTTGGCCGCGCAACGAACCTTCCATAATTGCTGCTAGCGCAACATTCGACACCAAACTGGTGTAAACGGCCTCTCGTTGGAAAGCGGCGCCTAAAGTCTCGGCTTGAGCGCTTTCAATTTGGCGCCTGGTGCCGCCCCAAATATCTGGCACAAAAGCAATGCTGAGCTGGCCAGTATTCAGGCTATAGGTGAAGCTACCGTTATCAAGGGGTGGCGCCAAGGTATTCGACTCCTTTTGCCGACTTGCTAAGGCACTTACACCAATCACGGGAAATAGCGACGCTCTTTGAATAGCGATTTGAGTCTGCGCCAGACGTAGTGCCGCCTCCGCGCTCTCAAGAGTTGGACTGTTAGTAAGTGCGTCGTCGATAAGTCGATTAAGGCTCGGCGATCGAAATGACTTCCACCAGGAGCCGCCTATATCGCCACCCCAAACCGTTCGAGGGGCTAATCCAGATTTACCTGGTCTTGCCGGCTTATCATCCACGATAAATTTGTCGGTTGCAGGATTGCTTGGCGGCAAGAAGTCAGGCCCTACGCTGCAACCTGCTATCAAAAATGTGGCAGATGTGACCAAGGCAAATCCCGACAACGATTTTGACGGTTTTAAGGTCTTACTCAAATACATCACAACAATCCTAGGTGTTTTAAAGTCGTTTTCGGAAGTCACGCTAGCCGTGCTTTCTTTCAAAGTCGTCCTCGTGATCGTCTAACTTTATAGGCGTCTTCTCTGCCGCAAACCGCATGTACAACGCGGGAAGCACTAACAGCGTCAGTAGTGTTGCACTGATAAGTCCGCCGATAACCACGGTCGCCAAGGGCCGTTGAACCTCTGCTCCGGTACCTGTGGCAATTGCCATGGGTACGAAACCTAAAGATGCAACTAATGCTGTCATGGCTACCGGCCGTAGCCGAGTCATTGCACCAAGAAAAACGGCATTTTTCTTGGATTCACCCTGCTCCCGAAGCTGTTTGATGAATGTCAGCATAACGAGACTGTTCAACACGGCGACGCCGGAGAGTGCGATGAAGCCGACAGCAGCGGAGACCGACAGTGGCAATCCGCGAAGCCAAAGCGCTGCCAATCCGCCAGTCAGTGCAAGAGGAACGGCACTGAATACCAAGAGAGCATCACGGACACTTCTCAGCGCTGAGAAGAGCAGAATGAAGATCAGTATAAAACATGCCGGCACGACGATCGCTAATCGCTTTTGAGCCGCGGCCAAGTTCTCAAACTGCCCGCCCCATTCTATCCAATATCCGGCTGGGACTTGTACTTCTTTCGCGATCCGGTCTTGAGCTTCTTCAACCACAGACGCGATGTCGCGCCCGCGGACGTTGGCAGTCACAACAACTCGTCTCTTACCGTTCTCGCGGGAAATTTGATTCTGACCTTCCACAAGCTCGAACTTTGCGACCTGCTTCAGAAGCAGTGCCGCGCGTTGATCAGAAGCACCTGGTAGGGGAACCGGTACGTTCTCTAGTGCTTGCACATTCTGGCGAACATTGTCGGAAAGTCTTACGATGATGGGGAAGCGTCTATCACCCTCAAAAACGGTCCCTGCGCGTTCGCCTCCGATAGCAGCTCCGATGACCGAGTGAACGGTAGACAGGCTAATGCCGAGCCGTGCGAGTTGGGCTTTATCTACATTGATTTCGACAAATGGCAGACCAGATACCTGCTCGACTCGGACGTCTTGAGCTCCAGTTGTCGCCCGAAGAGCGGTGGCGACCTGATTTGCAGTTTTCAGCATGGTATCAAAGTTGTCGCCGAATATCTTGACGGCGATATCACCTCGTACACCTGCAAGTAATTCATTGAACCGCATCTGTATCGGCTGAGTGAATTCATAATTATTGCCCACAAGTTGTTCTACGCTTTCTTGGATACGTCGAACCAATGAAGCTTTCGGCTCGGTCGGGTCTGGCCATTGGTCTTGCGGCTTGAGGATAACAAACGTGTCTGATGCGTTGGGTGGCATGGGATCGGCGGCGATTTCGGCAGTACCGGTCTTGGAAAACACAAACGCAACCTCTGGAAAATCACCAACGGCCTTTTCGACTTGCAGCTGCATTGCCTGCGACTGGGACAGAGCAGTGCTTGGGATTCGAAGCGCCTGCATGGCAATATTCTTTTCATCCAACTGGGGAATGAACTCTGATCCCAGATTGGCGCCCATTATGAGCGCCAAAGCAAACAATGCGACTGAGGAGAACATCGCAATGGTTGGGCGACGAAGAGCCGATGAAAGCGCCGGCTCATAGATTCGCTTTAGTCCACGAACCGCCCAGTTTTCTTTTTCCTGGACCTTTCCGGTAATCAGAATGGCAATTGCGGCTGGGACAAAGGTAAGAGACAGTATAAATGCCGCGACCAATGCAATGATCACGGTCAGAGCCATAGGCTCGAACATCTTTCCTTCGACACCCGTGAACGTGAGAAGCGGAACATACACAAGTATGATAATTGCCTGACCGTAGACGGACGGCTTAACCATCTCTTCGGCTGACCGGATTACGGTTTCCAGTCGTTCCTTCAGCTTTAGCGTTCGCCCCAATTCATGTTGCCGTTCCGCTAAATGTCGCAAACTATTCTCTGCGATGATAACGGCTCCGTCGACGATTAGGCCGAAATCCAACGCGCCAAGACTCATAAGATTGGCGCTAATCTTTCCACTCAGCATTCCGGAGGCTGTCATCATCATCGCGATTGGGATGACGAACGCCGTTATGAATGCTGCTCTGAAATTCCCGAGTAGGATGAAAAGCACAAGAATAACGAGTAGCGCACCTTCGCTTAGGTTTTTAGCGACCGTCTTGACGGTTGCATCGACCAATTGGGTGCGATTCAATACGGTTTTGACTTCGACACCTGCTGGGAGGTTCTGCCGGATTTCCTTCATTTTCTGATCGACTGCTGCAGATACCGTTCGGCTGTTTTCGCCGATGAGCATCAACGCTGTGCCGACAACAACTTCTCGACCATTTTCGCTGGCGCTGCCGGTACGTAATTCGCGGCCAATGCCAACCGACGCGACGTCCTTGATGCGGACTGGAACGCCTTTCCTGGTCGTGATAACAACCTGCTCGATATCAGCGATGTTCTCAAGTCGCCCGCCACTACGAACGGCAAAGCCCTCTCCGTTCCGTTCGATATAGCCGGCACCTCGACTTGCATTGTTGGTATTCAGGGCTTGAGCAATATCAGCAAAGGACAGTCCGAAGCCCAACAGCTTTCCCATGTCGGGCTGTACGTGGAACTGCTTTTGATAGCCGCCGATAGTATCCACGCCCGCCACACCCTTGACGTTACGAACTTGTGGCCTCACGACCCAATCTTGTATGGTTCGTAGATAGGCAGTTCGCTCAAGCTCTGTTGTAAGTCGGGCTCCTTCAGGGGTTAGATAGGAGCCGTCAGGTTGCCAACCGGGTGTTCCAGCGTCTGCCTTAACCTGACTTTGATCTTTATACTCCACCGTCCACATGTATATTTCGCCGAGTCCTGTGGAAATAGGACCCATTCTTAAGTCAGTGCCCTCTGGCACAGTTTCCTTCGCTTCGCCGAGCCGCTCGTTGACTTGTTGACGCGCAAAGTAAATGTCCGCCTTGTCACTGAATACGGCCGTAACCTGAGCAAATCCGTTACGAGTCAACGATCGCGTATATTGAAGGCCGGGAATACCAGCTAAGGCGGTCTCAATCGGAAACGTAACTTGGCGCTCCATATCGATAGGAGACAAAGCCGGGGCGACCGCGTTTACTTGAACCTGATTATTAGTGATGTCAGGGACCGCATCGATCGGAAGTCTGCTTAGTGACCATGCGCCGGCAGCGCAAGCTAATATCGTCAGCAAAAGAATCAGCCAGCGCTGGTGCACAGAGAATGCGATTATTCGATTGATCATTGTCTTATACTTCAGTGAGCGTGTTCGGCCTCGGACTTGCCGAGTTCCGCTTTAAGGGCGAAGGTATTGGTCGTTGCGACGATTTCACCTGGCTCCAAACCAAATGTTATCTGAGTATTTTCATCGTCGCTCTCACCAATCGCGACCTCGCGCTTTGCAAACCCTTCAGGCCCTTTAACGAAGACCACTTGCTCGCTACTGATCGATTGCAAAGCAGTGTTTGGAATAAGAAGAGCCACGGGCTTGGTGGTGAGGAGGATGGTGGCGGTCATGTATGTGCCGGGGCGCAATCCGCCTTTTGCATTGTCGAAGGCTGCGATAACGCGCGCTGACCGAGTTTCCTGATTAAGAACTGGACTTACAAAAACGATTGCACCATCGGGCTTCGTCAACGTTTGTGACGATGCGACAGGCAGGCCCTCTTTTATTTTATCCAACTCTGAGAGAGGCACCGATAGATCAGCCCAAACCGAACGAAGATCGGCAATGACGAACAGTTCTTTTTCCTGTCCTTCTCCGCCAACGGGCGCGCCTAGATCGACGCGACGTTCGATAATGCGTCCGCTTATCGGTGCTCGTATTTCCTTACGTTGGAGACGGCCAATATCTTGATTCTCTAAGTTATTAACTTCTGCTTCAGAGAGGTCCAATGCAGCCAGTTTTTGCCGCGCCAAATCGAGTTGGAGCTTTGCCTCGGTATATGTGGCGCGTACCCGCAGAAACTGTTGTTCGGCATTAATCTTCTGCTCGAAGAGCTTCTTTTCACGCTGAAACAGATCGGCTTGGAGGCGGAAATTTACCGATGCCGCAAGAAATGCGCTTTTAGCTTCAGCAACTTCTCTGCTGTCGATCATAGCAATGACGTCGCCTTGGCGTACTTCTTCGCCGAGGCGCTTTCTAATTTCGGAAACCGTTCCAATAACTTTCGCGGCCACACGGGCAATGCGATCGGGGTCCGGGGTAGTGACAGCTGGGGCAGAAAGTCTTTGCGAGAGTGCACCTGGGCCGACAGGGATCACGGAAAAATTGCCAGATGCTATCTGGGCCTCAGCCATTGGAATGAGGCCTTCCTTGCCCTCTTTCTTTCCTTCCTGCTCGCGGCTGTCAGCCGCCTTGGCATCAGTTCGAGAGGAGGTAACAAGTGATAGAATTGAACGTATTGGCCCATCGTATGTAGCTAAGAATATGCCAAAGACGATGCCCAGCAGCAGCGCTGCCGCAGTGAGGTATCCGCGTTTCATTGCGATAGATTCCGGGTACTCAAAGACAAAGTCTATGAGCAACTAAAAGAATAGGTATGGTTGGAATATTAGGTTAAGCGTCTACGCGACGCTTCCATCAGGCTCGAGGTGGAGCTTTTGGAGGGGACGACACGTGCGAAGCAAAGTGCTTCTGAGGTGTCTCCACGCGTTGTTCGGTGTCACTCAAAGGAACCGAACCGGTCGAATTCAAAACGAGATATGCACTAAAGCAGGCGCAGTGATCATGTTGCGCAAATAAATCCCGATCACCCTTCGGCGCGCAATCTTCTGTCGCGACGCATGCATGTGCTGCATTGTAGTTTGCTTCAACGATGCCGTAGTCCGTTACAATGTTTGCAGAGCTAGGCATTGTCAAAGCTTGTGCCATCCGAGCTGGAAGCACAGCCAACATCATCACCGCCAACAAGGCAAGCGCGTAGGATCTGCATTGAGCAGCCAACGAGCCTCGGTTGGAGCGGCGACCAAACATCGTAATAGCTACTTCTTCAATTCGAGATTGTACCGACCTTTGCCGATATCCTTGTCATCCTTTTTGAGCAAAATCGATGCTCTAAAGCGACCCTCGACCTGGAAATCATAATTTCCAGCGAGTTGATTACCATTCTTGAAGGCCAATGTCACGGTCTTCTGTTCGTTCCCTTTTGCGAGAACTGTCAAAATTGCGGAGTAAGACTTCGCATCAACCTTCTTATCGTGATCTTCGGTCAGGTATAACGTTACATCTTGTCCTTTTACTGTAATCTCAGCCTCCAAGCCTCCGATCTCTACGAGCTGACCTCCATTGGCGGGACTACCATGCTTATGGTTGCCTTCAGCATTTGCGCCGGCCAATCCCGCCATGAGAAACCCGATAATGAGAATGCGACGCTTGATATTAAAGTCTGCCATTCGATAAGCTCCTTCAAAAAGTCTACGACCCAACGATGATATATCGGAGTCGACGACGACAATTTGACTATCATTGTTCTTTATCCGATTGGCAACATCCCACCCTGCAATAGATCTTGGCTCTTACATGTTCGGCCTAAATTGAGGGGCGATAATTCGTTTCAAGAGCTGGATGGTTCTTGTTAGCAATCAACGATAGGTACGCGGGATGGCTACGAGTTGCCAAAAATCCAGGGATATCTAGGGACCTGTGCCCCTCCCTCCGTTGAGCGACCAGGAATGAAATCATAAACCGACGTAAATCAGAGGTTCCGGAACCCAGAAAGGTTTCGGCCTTTTGCTGATCGTGCAAGAATTAATCAGAACTATTATAAACTGCGATCTGGAAGGGTTCCGCATTTCCCAGGTTGAGCAGCTGTAATCTATGAAGGGTTGAAGGACAGCGCTGAGCAAGAGACGCTCTGTCGACCGATTATTGGGGGCGACAGAGTTACCGGCTTGCAGAGGCCGTGCCGACAATGGCCAGATGCCGTTATATGATCGAATCTGTTGCCTTGATCCTTCTACGCAATCGGACAAGACTGCCGGCCACCGTCTTAGTGCCAGATCTTTTGGAGATCATCGCCGCTTTACGGCGAAGCTAGGGGATCATTCTATTCCGCAACGAGTGGCGCTCTCAAGACCCCAAAGAACACCGTCAGGTTCGAATTCTATAATTACATCTCCGCTCAACTCAGCCGACAACATTTTCTGGACGAGCTTTGACCCAAATCCCTTTTTCGTTGGCGGGTTAACGGGGGGACCACCACTCTCTTTCCAGCGCAATTCAACAATCTCTGGTGTCGTGCTACAAAACTGCCAAGTGATCGACACCACGCCTTGCGGTCTTGAAAGAGAACCGTACTTGATGGCGTTGGTGACCAATTCATGAAGTGCCATCGAAAGAGCCAAAGCGACTCGCGACGACAGTCGCTTCCGGTCCCGCAATATGAAACCGCTCTTGCGCGTACGAAGGTATGGCTATAGTCCGGAGGGAGGCTGGACGCATCAACACCAAATGAGTCTGAGCGGCAAACGCGACCATTTCGATCTTTCTGATCTCGTCCGGTTTGGGGTTTTCTGCGACCTAAAGCCAAAGAAGGCTGAGGACATTATCCGCGAGATGCATATGCACGTCGAAAACGGGCTGACCTTTGCGGAACAGGCGGGCGTCACAGAGAAGACTGCTCAGACTATTCACCGAGCTATGCGGCGTGAAATTCTCATCCACTGATATCACTGTGCCGCCAACCACAACGTCCCGAACAAGTGATTACAGAAAACCTATTGCCGGTGCGGGAATTACTCAGAAGCTGGCGAAAGCCGAACGGTAGCCAGATGATCTGGACCAGCGCCCTGCCAAGGCCGGTGCGAGACTGGGGCGCTTCACGCTGAAAGCACCCATCGACGGCGTTGTCTATGCGCTCACAGTAACGCCTCTGTGGCAAGTGGTCGTCCCTGCCAAAGAAGCCATGCGTCTGGTTCCAGAGGGCAATGATTTGGAAACGGCGGGAAAATACCCGTTGCTCTAGGTATGACAGTGACGGTCGAAGTTAGAACCGGCTCACGGCGCATACTGGAATGCGTCTTTTCTCCGCTTGTCGAAGTCGCCGCGACGTCTATGGGAAAGCTCTGTGTGGACTAAATCACTGAGGCGCCTCGGCCGGAAGGCAATAGTTCATTTGTCCGATTCTTAACTATTGGCAGGATCAAGCGCGATTTCAGTGTAGCCGCTTCAAGCTATCGTCGCGGTTCATGGTTGATCGAGAGCCAGCAAGTCGCGCTTCGATCTTCACGCGTCCTTCAATCTGCGCAGACGCGCCTTGAACCCATTGCCGATGCTGTCGGCGACTTCAGCCGGAAATGCTTCCGGGAGGGATGCTATGACCTGCTCGATCGCCGCTGGTGCTTGTGCGAGTAGTTCTTCAAAGATCGAGCTGACAAGCCTCTCACCCATGCCTGCGTTGGCAGCGGTCTGGATAAAGTGGCGGGGCATGATGCTGTCGACGACGTAGTGACGGCTTTTACCGACAGCCATGGCCATCTTCATCTTGTTGCGCTGGATCTGGCACATATCAAGGCTGGGCTGCGCCGAGATCACATCGTAAAGCGGCGTCATGCGGAAGCGGCCGCCTGGGGAGAGAAAAACGCTGAAATTTTTGGCATGACCATCCGTGGCACCGAGAAGCCAGAAAACAATCACAGCCTTCACAAACGTCATCTGATCTGCCGTTGGCTGATCGCTCCCTTTCAGCAGATTGAGGATGGCCGGAATTCCTGGTCCGCCCTCGGATTCGTATTTCAAGGATGGCGGAACGGACAAAGCCTGGCAGCAATCTTCTTGGGGCAAACGCAGGAGACGATTATCCGCGGTCCAGTGACGATCGAACCGCTCCACCACGAGTACTCGGTTACCCTCAAACTCTTCAATGGCGACCGCGGCGCTGGGAAGTCCAAGAGCGGCTGTCAGCTTGAGGCAGAAGAACTCATTCTCGACGCTGTATGAAAGGTCGATACCATTCGGTAATCGGCCAATCTGCGGTTTGAGAATATGCGTCGTGGCTGTGGTTGCCAGCGGCTTGTACCAACGTCCTTTTCGGAACAAGAGCGCGGTCTTTTCCTGGGCGCCGGCGATCGAGATCCGAAAATCCTCGTCCTCGCCAAGCCCCAGAGGAGCCGATGCTAAGTCGCCGAGAAGCCGGGCGATCTCCTTGTCATTAATAGGTCTGCCGTCGATAGCGCCAGCGGCGCCGGGATCAATGCTGTCTGGCAGGAATTGTAGTGCGCCGACGCAGTCTCGCCCGACGGCGGCAAGCAGGTCGTAGGCATCTGTTCCTTGAGCACGGACTCGTTCCGCCATACGGCGACGGATGGGAATGCTGTCGGGCAGAAGATTATCGAATACGGCGATGACCGGCGCACCGAAATAGCGATCCTCACGCAGAGGCAGAGATAGCGAGACCGGTAGCGCATGGTCCCAGGCGAGCCAGGAGGGATCATACTCAAAATCGATCGCGCCGCTGGATTGCCTGTTCAACCGGCCGACTAGACGGCCGTTGAGGAAGACATTCAGCGGGATGTGGCGCCGCGGCCGAGCCATCAAAAGATCTCTTCGATCTCGGCCGAGTTTGCCTTCGTCCTGGGACGGATGACAAATTCGAGGTCGAGCGCCGTCAGAATTTCGCAAAGTGTTCTGAGTTGGGTCCCGGGGGTACCGCTCTCGACGGCCGAGATCGTCGCTTGACGTAGCTGCGTCCGCTCGCCGAGATCAGCCTGGTTCAAACCGAGTTTGCGTCGCTGTCGGCGGAAGGCATCTCCAATTTGTTTAGGCGTTCTGGCGATCTGGTCCACGGCGCACCTCTCTGGGTGTCCGATATACGCCAAAGCGAATAAATGTCAATATACGGCAAAGAGTATAAATCGATATATACTCCAAAGCGTATAAGTCTCCAATAGTAAAGCTGGTTTCATTTACAATGGCTTCAGTCCGAAACCGACACCTTTGGATCATCGGCCCGAACAGTCTGGTGCACGGTTGCAGGGTCGATACCCTTGCGATTTGACCATTCTACGAGATTTTGGGGTCGGTAAGTTGGATCTGCGCGCCATCGTTCAAAAACAGTCTTGTCTACCGTTTCATTAACGTTGGTATGGCTTCCATCTTCCCTCACCTCGGGTGCACTTCCGATCGTCCTGAATAGCCGCGGGTAAATCAGCGAATAGACCCCGCCACCGAATTCCTTGTAGGAATCCGCAATTCCCGCGTGCAAAGCATCGCCATCGAGATCCACTTCACTTCTGAAGGTAAGCCCATGGCGCTGAGCATTCTTTATCATCCAGCGTAGTGGTGCCTGGGCTAAGAGGTCGGCTTCATACCCGCCTCCCACATTCGCATGAGCACCAACAAACCATCGTTGCTCCACACTTTCTATTGTACGCGGATGGGCCACAACAGCATTGGGATCTCGGGGACGCCTCACAGACCATAACGTCGGTTCAAAGTCGCTTCTGTGCTCATCAATGGATAGCGCATGATAGCCATTCTCGATGTGAATCCGGAGGCCCGTCTGCAGATAGCTAAAAGTGGAACGGCTAAAACCATCGATATTGAATGATTTAATGCCGATTGAGCCGACTGTGTCCCAAACACCCACGACTTTGACTTTGGCTGGCTGCGAGTACTTTAACAGCCACTTCTCTTGCATCGTTGTGTTAGCGCCCTTCCCTGCGTCTTCGTCTTCTTTCAATTTCCAGATACTCTCCTCGTCCGACCGTTTATAGCGATCAAAGAGTTCGGTTATACTGATAGGCGAACCTGCTTTCAGAATGCCGACAATACTGATAAGGCCGGCCAAACTTCTCGCCGTGAATGCCCCACGGCTAAATCCAAAGATATAGATTTCATCGCCTTCGCTGTAGTTCTCGATGAGCCATTCATAGGCAAGTCGGATGTTCTCTGTCAGGCCTTGCCCAAAAACACCGCCAAGAAAGCCATTCACTCCGATCTCATAATAAATAAGCTGAGGTCGGCCATCCAAACTCTTGGAGGCCGTTAGGGCACGCATCCGCCATACGTTAGTGTTACTGTTGACGCTATTCCATGTGCCATCAAGATAAATTACCAGACGCTTCTTTTGCTGCTCAACTCCCGCAAAAGTCGCCTGGTTTCCGCCTCTCTGAGGTGGTCGGCTGACAATAGCGCCAATGGCAATTACAGCGCATAACAGCACCAAGACGCTAAACCACAGAATTCCACGTTCAATTCCGTGCCATATCGACCTTAGTTTCATCTGAATGCCCCCGATAAGAAAGCCAGATACGTACCGTTCGTTTCGTAATGAATCTGAGTAACAAGCCGCTGAAAGACGGGAGGTCTCAAGGTATCCGATCTTAAGCTGCTATGAGATAGTATGCGATGCTGCCCTCCGCCCGGTAGCGGTGGGCGTAGTAGTATTTGTGGAAAGCGAAACTGTTGGGCTTTTGCAGAAAGGCCTTTTCGGGTCGATCTCGGTCATAATCAGCCAGCAATCAGCTGCTATACGTCCAGTGTTGTGCATCGACTGAATAAGTCTTGTCGGTACTAAAAAATCAGGCGCTGGCGCGCTTCAGTAGTGCAAGATGGCAATATGCCGTTGGCTATCTCTCGGGCGCCACAGTTATGCTCACCATTGAATTTGGTGTGTGGAAGATAATATAGAACTCCCCACGCCCGATATCGCGCCCTGCCCGTGGTCTCCCGTAGACCCAGCGCTTCGATCAAGTCCAAAGCAGCTCGGTTACTGACCTTAAGCTCCTCGGCGACCATCCCAGCCGAAACCACCCCTCGCCTCATCACAAGCTCGACCAGGTCGGGGAGCCGTGAGGAAGAGCGCCTCCCCGCAATTTTCCGCAACAGCCCTGCGCGCGCCGACAGCCACCGGGCATGATCGGCAAGACCGGTTTCGGCCGCGGCGGTGATCGCCTCGAACTGGGTGAGTCGTCCACCATTTCCCAAGTATCGCGCACAATCCAGTATCCTGCATCATACAAATCGTGATGGGCGCGAGGCTTTGAGAAACCTCGCCCTGTTGGAGACGATCATCAGCCGCAGAATTTACGGAAAACGGCTCTAATCCAGTTGAGAAGGCTTCGAATGGACGGTTTGGGCTGCGGCTCAGATGCTGGCAGGGGTACGAGGGGGCGCTTGAGCAAACGATCCTGTTGCCGTCCCGGCTCAATCGCGATGCGTGTCATCTTGCTCGCCCAGACAATGGCTCCGCGGTCGATGACATAGTGCGAAGCACAGGCGAAGTCGTGATTGCCGATCGAAGGCCATATCGATGCGCCATCATCGTGCATCGTCAGCTTGTATTCGGTGGAAACCAGCGGCGTCGACACCTCCTCGCCACATCCGCAGGCGCAGTTGTGTAGGGCTACGCAGCATTCTCGCGAAACGTACAGAATTCCATCTTCAAGCCTCTCGGGCATCTCTGCCAGGAAGACGGTTCTGAGCTTATCGACCCGCGTCATTTCGCGACTCTGTTAGAGATATTATTGCCCTCGATCATGTAGACCGAGTTCATCTCGTTTCGTTCGTCGCGGAAGTAATTGGCCCACCGCTTCCATCGCATCACTGCCATGATCGCATTCAGCGAGTTCACGGCCGCGATCTGAATGCCCGTGCTATAGAGTTCATCTTCCTCGTTATCATTGCCAAACGGGAGCAGCCTCTCGACGTCGACCCAGTTGGTACCTGGGCGGATAAACGTCGCGCGGGCGCAGCCGTCCAAGCAGTTATCCTCCAGGCCAACGCCAATGCCGGTATCGACGAAAGGGATTTCCAACCGCAACAAGCCCTCGGCTATCGCGCGCCGCGAAGAACCCTTATCAACGCACACAAAGATGAAGTCGAAGCCATCGAGTTCGTCCACATTGTCGCTCGTGACCCGAACCGGATGAGGGATGATGCCCTTGTGGATCCTGGCGTAAGTCTGCGCATAGTAGTTCACCTTGTAAGGGAACTCCTTGAGCAAGGCCTCCTCAGGTGAACCGGGCGAACGAAACAGATTGTGGTTCAGGAGTTGGTCTCCGTCATAGAGATGAATCTCGGTGACCCACGTCTTCGCGAGGAGGTCGAGCAGATAGGATCCGGTGCCTCCAAGACCGATGATGGCGACCCGCCCCTTCAGCTTTCGATTCACCCCACTGATCCGATAACGGGCCGATGCCGAATCGGGGATCGCGAAAGGACTGTCATCGTTCGCGATCATGCCCCGTGCATGGGTTCTGGCGTTCGCCGTCTTGTCGAGCGACCTCGCGGGCCCGCCGATCAGCCGTTCGTACGCAACGACCTTGTCATAGATGTTCTCATAGCGGTGGGTGACCTCCGGTTTCGACGAAAGGTAGTGATCTACGTCGATCTCGCCAAAGCGCTGCCTTGCAGAGCTATTGATGATGTTCCCCATGGGAATTCCGTTTCGATGACACGGCGTTCTTCCTGCGAAGTACATCGTGTGGTCGGCTTGCGGCGTCGACGTCAGCCCTGAAGAGGCATCGAGCGACAACGCGCAGGTGAGGACACCCCTGGCCAAGGTGCCGTCGACCGTAACGTACGGGATGCTTTGGACGACCAGATGTGCGTTGTTCACCTCAATCTCGAAGCCCTCATCAGCGAGGCGCTTCAGGAAGGGGTCACGACTTGTCAGACCGACGGACATTGAACACCATCCCGTTCTTTACCTTGATGGACTCGCCTTCGACGAGATCGCCCTCGGCGTCGTCGACGCCGTGGAGGTAGGTCGTCGTGTAGTTGAAGTTCTCGAAATCGGGGTTGGGGTAGGCAATTGCCGCGATCTCCCGATAGCTGTACCGGCGCTTTTCCACGGAACGCGGCCGCCCATTGACCTTGATAGTCACCGTCTTTGCTTCACGGCTGCGGACCCGCTCGACACCGTTGCCCGCCAGATCGAGCTGACCTTTAGGCGAGATGACCGTGTCGCCGTCGCTGTCGAGCATCAACTCGTGATCCTCGTCAATACCGGCGTAACGGTGGATGTCGGCGGCTGCGATCGTTGCCGCTCCCCACTCCCAGCCGCGCTCATTGACCGTGAAAGTGAAGACTCGGTCGCTACGGAACGAGAGGAACACAGCCGTCTCACCCTCGACGAACTTCACCTGGTCCTCCAAGCTGATAGAGCGGCCGGAGGACTCGACGATCTGGATCAGCACGAAGTCGCTCGCCGGCACCTTGCCGGTAGCCTCGCGGATCTGGCCGCCATCCATGATTTTGTCGCTGGTGCCTTGGAGGGCACCGTCAACGGTGAATTGATACTTTTCGTGGCGCTTAGCCATAACGGTGCTCCATTCCGGGCGACTCTTGACCTCGAGTCCGAGGTGGACTACCGTTGTCATCTAGTCCCGATATAGACTATCTATATCTGGATAAAATCTAGAAACAAGTCCAATTTTGGATTTTTTGGGAGAAAATGTACGTGGTCAATATCGAACCCATCGCCCGGGCGGGCGACGGGCGATCCGTGATTCCGGCAGTCATGGACGCTTTCCAAGGGCTTGCAGAATTGTGGCAGCTGTCCACCGAGGACCAGTTATTGCTGCTCGGATCCCCCGGACGATCAACATTCTTCAAATGGAAGAAGGAGGGCGGTTCCATACCGAGAGACACCGTCGAGCGGGTCTCGCACCTCCTCGCGATCCACAAGGGGCTTGAGATCCTGTTTCCCGACGCCCGAGCAGCCGACGGCTGGGTCCGTCGACCCAACCAGTTCTTCAATGGCCAAAGCGCACTAGATGTGATGCGGGGCGGTCAAGTCATGGATATCTATCGTGTCCGACAGTATGTGGACGCCCAGCGTGGCGGCTGATGAGTTCGCGGCCATTGACGTTAACCAGACGTTCTTCACTCTCATTCCGTCCCGGTTCCCAACTGTCGACGTTTTCGTGCGCGTCGCCAGCGATTGCAGCAGAGAACTTGCGGAAATCGAGTCGCTGACAAACCCCCGCCTGCGGGAACGAGATCGGCTGCTCAATGGCGCCCAGGTTGTCGATGGCAACAGCCCGCTTTTACAGAACTGGAATCACGCGCCCTTCATCTACGAGAATCCGGAGGGCTCACGGTTTTTTGATCCGAAGCAACCGGTGCTGGAGCTTGCTAGCGACATGCAGACAGCGCTGGCCATCTCGATCCGCAAGCGCGAAGCCTTCCTGTCCCGCACTGGCGAGGCTGCGATCGGTCTTGAGATGCGCGAACTGTCGCGGGTCGTGAGGGGGCGCTTCGCCGACGGCCGCGATTGGAAGCCCGACCTCAACCCTGAGGAACGACTCCGCCGTGGCCAGGCGATCATGAAAGCAGGCTTCGATGGACTGCTCTACCGTCCGATGGAGCGGCCTGCTGGCTTCTGCATCTGTGCGTTCAGAGGCAAGGTTCTAGAACGGGCGCTGCAGCGCGACCACTTCAAGTTCGTCTGGGATGGTAGCCGTATCAGCAAAATCTATTCCTTCGGCTCTGGCGCTGAATACCACCCAGATGACTTGCGTGGCGTTGCGCAGATCCTTGCGGCCTAGACAAGCACCCAGCCGCCTCTTTGAGAATGAATGCAGTCAAAGCTGGCGAGCCAAAGCCTTCGGAGTCGTTTCCGAAGAATGTACCCGTCGATAATCCGATCAAAGTGCTTTCGAACCCACGGTAGCTATCGAGAGCGGTCCGGCTGGCAGTAACTCAACCGCTGTGCCGACCGGTGTACGCAGCCGGGGTCGTCGATGATCTCCCGCAGCGACGCATGGCTGTCATGGCCATGCTTGAGCAGATCATGAGCCTTCGTGAACAACATGAGATTTCCCCAACGGCTTTTTGTCATCCTTCCGTGCTATAGTGAACGAAAGGGGGGGCTGCATGCGGTTGATTGGTGACGCGCTGCGCCTAAGCGCTTCAGATCTGATGCGGTTTAAGGGTTGTCGTCACGCAACAACACTAGACCTGCGCCTGATCGAAGTCGGCGATCTGAAACCCGCTGAGGACGGGGCTGAAGCAGAGCTGCTTCAGAAGCAGGGCGACGAACACGAGCTCGCCTTTCTTAAGCAGCTAAAGTCGGAAGGACGCATTGTCGCTGAGATCCCCAAGGATGGCATCCCGCTCGAGGAGTCGGTTCGACGGACGCTCGAGGTGATGAGTGCTGGACCGGACATCATTTTCCAGGGTGCGCTGCTCGACGGGATGTGGGGTGGCTATAGTGATTTCCTCGAACGCGTAGAGCGCCCTTCCGATCTCGGTTCGTGGTCCTACGAAGTCGTCGATACCAAGTTGAAGCGGAAGCCCGATCCGAAGCACGTCCTGCAGCTCTGTTTGTACAGCGACCTTGTCGCGAGGGTGCAGGGCGTCGCGCCCGAGGCGGCGCATCTCCAATTGGGCGATGGCAGCCGGTTTACCGTGCCTCTTTCCGAGGTGGCGTCCTATGCGCGCCACGCGCGCCGGATGCTGGAGACCTTCCTGATCGAGCGTCCCAAAACCAAGCCCGAGCCGGTATCGATGTGTGGCTTGTGTCGCTGGAGCCCTCGCTGCGCCGAGCAGTGGGAGGCCGAGGACAGCCTCGCTCTCGTTGCTGGCATCAGCCGGTCGCAGCGTCAGAAGCTGGAGGCCTGCGGTGTCAACACAATGGCGGGATTGGCGGTGCGCGACGACCGGGTACCCCGGATGGCGGTCGAGACACAACGGAGGCTGGTGTCGCAAGCCCGCCTTCAATCGGCGCGCCGTGCCGGTGGGTTCCCGTCGTTCGAGCTCCGCGATGCGGAACCCGGCAAGGGATTCGGCATGCTGCCTGCCCCGGACGACGGCGACGTCTTCTACGACATCGAAGGCGATCCCTATTTTCCCGGCGGGCTCGAGTACCTTCATGGAGTTTGGTTTCTCGAGAACGGCAGTTGGACGTTCCGGGCCTTCTGGGCTCATACCCGCGAGGACGAGGGACGCGCTGCGGCCGACCTTCTGTCGTTCCTGGTCGAGCGGATGCGGTGCTATCCAAGCGCGCACGTTTACCACTATGCTAATTACGAGATCGCGGCGCTCCGGCGCTTGACTGCTCAGCACCGCACCAGTGAGGCGGCGATGGATCAGCTCCAGCGTGAGCGGCGTTTTATCGACCTATTCAAAGTTGTTTCTGGCGCGATGGTGGCATCTGAAAAGGGCTATTCGATCAAGGATCTTGAAGCTTTCTACATGGAGAAGCGTGGTGCCGACGTCGCGACCGCCGGCGCTAGCGTCGTATTCTATGAGGAGTGGCGTCATACAAAGGAGCAGCGCCTGCTCGATGAGATTCGCGACTACAATCGTACGGACTGTATTTCGACTCAGCTCCTGCGCGACTGGCTGGTACGAGACGTGCGTCCAGCTGGCATGCCGTGGCCTCTACTCGGCTCCGTGCCCCAGGGCGGCACGCTGTCTAACGTGGAGGCCGAGGATGGTGAGACCGCCGCTCTCAGGGCGCGGCTCCGCCCCGTTCGCGAGCGTCTTGGCGAGCGGGTGGCCGACCTGCTTCTCGACCTCAGCCAGTTCCATAAGCGCGAGGACAAGCCAACATGGTGGGCGATTTTCGATCGGCTCGCGCAAGAGAGCGAAGAGCTGCTCGAAGATCTGGAGTGTATTCAGGGGTTAGTAGCAGTGGGGGCGCCTGAACAGGTGACCCGGCAATCGTTTGAGCGGACCTATAGCTTTCCGCAGCAGGAGACGAAGCTGCGTGCAGGAAAGGCGCCCTGTATCAAGCCTGCCGCGATGCCGGAGGACGTCAATCTCCGCTCGATCGATCACACAACGAATACGTTAGTACTGCGCCGCTCCACAGCGAAGGGCTTGCTTCCCGACCGCCTCGACCTACTTCCGCCGCAGCCGCTCCGCAACTCGGTACTGAAAGATGCAGTCGCCGCCGTGACCGAGGAGATCATTGCTAACAGCGGGCGCGTGCCTGCCGTCGAGGATTTGCTTACCCGTTCACGGCCCCGCTTCCTGGATGGCGTTAGACCCGCCGGCGTGATCCCCACAGAATGCGATCTGCCAGCATACACGAGCCGCGCGATCGCCGCGATGGCTGACACGACACTGGCGATCCAGGGGCCGCCGGGCACCGGCAAGACCTACGTCAGCGCGCTTTCGATTGTCGACCTGGTGCGTGCGGGAAAGCGGATCGCTGTCTCGTCCAACAGTCACAAAGCGATCAACAACCTGCTTGAGGCAGTGGCCGATCGCGCGCGTGCCGAGGGCGTAGTATGTCGGATTGTCCAGAAGGCATCCGACGATGACGACGATGGGGGCCATCCAGGCATCGTGTTCGTGAGCGACAACGACGCACCCGAGATCTCGTCCGCGCACGTCGTCGGCGCTACAGCATGGCACTTCGCCCGCTATGCTGCACCTGCGTTCGACTATCTCATCGTCGACGAAGCCGGTCAGGTGTCGATCGCCAACATTCTCGCCATGGCCCGCTCGGCGCGCAATATCGTGCTTGTCGGCGATCCCATGCAACTGCCGCAGCCGCTGCAGGGCAGCCATCCTGGCGACAGCGGCCGGTCGTGCTTGGAATACCTGATCGACCGGCATCGGGTGGTTCCGTCGGACCGCGGCGTCTTCATCCCGATCAGCAGACGAATGCATCCGCGCGTCTGCGGGTTCATCTCGATGGCGGTCTACGAAGGTCGACTTGGCAGCGATGACGCGGCTCACGCCCAGTCGTTGATCTCCCGCGAGGGACAGGATCTCGTTGGCGCTGGAATGCGTTCCGTTGCGCACTTCGGCCGGTCGCAAGTAAGCCCCGAGGAGATCCAGGCGATCGGTGTACGTGTGGCTGAGATTCTCGGCGCGACCTACCGCGACCGCGACGGTCGCGAACGGATTCTCGGGCATTCCGATATTCTCGTAGTCGCGCCTTATAACGCTCAAGTAAACGCGCTTCGCGCTGCGCTTCCAAATGCGATCCGCGTGGGCACTGTCGACCGCTTTCAGGGCCAAGAGGCGCCAGTCTGCCTGGTGTCGATGACAACCTCAAGCGGAGAGGAGTTGCCGCGCGACATCGCCTTTCTGTTCTCGCTGAACCGGATCAACGTCGCGGTATCCCGCGCGCAGGTCGCCGCCATGG
>Ga0209930_1001464_pt1 | contig 36868 bp, 31 predicted proteins | sample ThiBiot_500_biof_2_FD_183948 | JGI IMG/M metagenome (GOLD analysis project Ga0209930, IMG submission 183948) | Wastewater bioreactor microbial communities from Cape Town, South Africa - Thiocy_cont_500_biof (SPAdes) | ecosystem: Engineered > Bioreactor > Thiocyanate-remediating >... | reverse complement strand
TCGAAGGTCGGCCTCGACGGCAGCTATGCGACGCGCTATCCGCACGAGCTTTCCGGCGGCCAGCGGCAGCGCGTCTCGGTCGCTCGCGCGCTCATTCTCGGCCCGTCCGTGCTCGTTGCCGACGAGCCGACGTCGGCGCTCGACGTCTCGGTAAAGGCGCAGATCGTCAACCTCCTGCAGGACCTCCAGGCCGATATGGGCCTCTCGATGCTGTTCATCAGCCACGATCTCTCCGTGGTGCGCTCGCTCGCCGACGAGGTGGTGGTGATGCTGCGCGGGCGGGTGGTCGAGCGCGGCCCGACCGAGCGCATCTTCACCCATGCGCACCATCCCTATACCCGCTCGCTGCTCGATGCGGTGCCGGTCATAGACCCGAAGGCGCGGCGGCGGCGCAGCTTCCTGTCCGCGGCCGAGATCAGCGCCGCAACGCCGCGCCTCCGTCCGGCCGACATCGAGCCGCAGCCGCTCGTCGACACCGCCGATCCGCAGCTCGTCGCGCTCGCCGGCAGCCATTTCGTCGAAGCGATCGTGAGCGAGCGAGGCTGAGCCATGCTGTCCTTCATCATCCGCCGCACGCTCTCGATGCTGGCCACCTTCATCGTGGTGTCGATCGTCATCTTCCTGATGATGCACTCGATCCCCGGCGGGCCGTTCGACGGCTACGACATGCCGCTGCCCGACAATATCAAGGCGCGGCTGATGGCCGATCTCGGCCTCGATAAGCCGCTGTGGGAACAGTATCTGCGCTATATGTGGGGCGTGTTCCGGCTCGATTTCGGCGTGCCCTACCAGAGCCCCGGCGAGACAGTCATGGGCCTCATCGCCCATGCCTGGGTGCCGAGCCTCGTGCTCGGCGGCCTCGGCGTGCTGATCGGAGCGCCGCTCGGCATCCTGCTCGGGATGGCGGCGGCGCTGAAGCGCAACAGCTGGATCGACTATGTCGCCTCGACGATCGCGACGCTCGGCCTCACCATCCCTGTCTTCGTGATCTCGACGCTCCTGATCCTCGTCTTCGCCGTCTGGCTGAAATGGACGCCGGCCTCGGGCTGGGGCGAGCCCAGGCGCTGGATCCTGCCGATTGCCGCCTATGCCGCCGTGCCGATGGCGACCTATGCCCGCTATGCCCGCTCGGCCATGCTCGACACGCTGAACAAGCCCTTCGTCACCGTTCTGCGGGCCAAGGGGCTCAGCGAGCGGCGGATCGTCTTCCAGCATGTGCTGCGCAATTCGGCGATCCCGATGATCACCATCTTCCTGCCGATGTTTGTCGGCATCGCCACGGGCTCGATCTTCGTCGAGAAGATCTTCCGCGTGCCGGGGCTCGGCGCCTATTTCGTCTCCTCGATCGAGAAGCGCGACTATCCGCTCGAGATGGCGCTGATGCTACTCATCAGCGCGCTGTTCTGCATCTCCTATCTCGTCTCGGACATTCTCTACGCGCTGCTCAACCCGCGCATCCGCCTCGGAGGGAAGGACCAGTGACCGACCTCGCCACGGCCCCTCCCGCGCTCGCCAGCCCCGGCGCCGCGCGGCGGCGCAGCCCGCTCTATCTCGCCTGGCGCCGCTTCGCCGCCAACCGCGCCGCGCTCGGCGCCGGCGTCGTGCTCGCCGTCATCATCCTGATGGCGATCTTCGCGCCGCTCGTCAGCAAGACCGGCCCGAACGATCAGGCCTTCCTCACGACCTCGCTCGCCTTCCCATCGGCCGAGCACTGGTTCGGCGTCGACGATCTCGGCCGCGACTTCTTCACCCGCATCGTCTACGGCGCCCGCGTCTCGCTCGGCATCGGCCTTTCGGCGGCGCTGTTCAGCCTCCTGCTCGGCATGCCGCTCGGCGCGCTCGCCGGCTATCTCGGCGGCCGGTTCGATTGGGTGATCATGCGCATCATCGAACTGTTCTCGGTGGTGCCGCCGCTCCTCGCGGCGCTGCTGCTCGCCACGCTGACGCGCGGCGGCGTCTGGGCGATCGTGCTGATCTCCGGCCTGTTCGGCTGGGTCAATGTCTGCCTCCTGGTGCGCGCGCAGGTGAAGTCCTTCCGCGAGAAGGAGTTCATCATGGCGGCGCGCGCCCTCGGCGCCTCGCCCTGGCACATCGTCTGGCGCCATCTCCTGCCCAATTCCGTGTCGCCGGTCATTGTCGGCTTCGTGCTCGCCATCCCGCTCGCCATGATGCTGGAGGCGTCGCTCTCCTTCCTCGGCATCGGCGTCCAGCCGCCGACGCCGAGCTGGGGCCAGATGATCAATGTCGGCATGAACTTCATGTATTTCTACTGGCACATGGCCGTCTTCCCCACCGCCGCGCTCGCCCTCACCATCCTCTCCGCCTCCCTCCTCGGAGACGGGCTGCGCGACGCCCTCGATCCGACCCTGAAAGGGCGCTGACGTGACCACCAATCTTGCCGAGCAGTTCCTGCTCGATCCGGACGTCGTCTTCCTGAACCACGGCTCGTTCGGCGCCTGCCCCAAGCCTGTCTTCGAGGACTACCAGCGCTGGCAGCTGAAGCTCGAGCGTCAGCCGGTGGCGTTCCTCGATTCGCGCCGCGGTCTCGAAGCCAAGCTGCGCGTGGCGCGCCTCGCACTCGCCGCCGAGCTCGGCAGCGCACCGGAGAACATCGCGCAGGTCACCAATGCGACGACCGGGCTCAACATCGCGCTGCAGTCGCTGCCGCTCGCCGAGGGCGACGAGATCCTGACCACCGACCACGAATACAGCGCGCTGGAAAAGACGCTCGTCTTCATCGCGCGGCGAACCGGCGCGAAGATCGTCGTGGTCAAGGTGCCGATGCCCTTCGTCTCGGCGGACGCTTTCCATGAGACCGTGCTCGCCGGCATCACGCCGCGCACGCGCTTGCTCTTCCTCAGCCACATCACCTCGCCGACCGCCCTCCTTTTCCCGATCGAGCGGCTGATCGCGGAGGCGCGGGCGCGCGGCATCTTCAGCGTCATCGACGGCGCACATACCCCCGGCCATATCCCGCTTTCGCTCGATGCGCTCGGCGCCGATGTCTATTCCGGCAACTGCCACAAATGGATGATGTCGCCCAAGGGCTCGGCCTTCCTGCATGTGCGGCCCGAACTGCAAAGGATGATCGACCCGCTGGTCGTCAGCCATGGCTGGACGGCGGACAACAAGGAGCCGGGCGTCCGCGGCCCGCTCGGAAACTCCGCCTTCATCGACGAGGTCGAGATGCAAGGGACGCGCGACCCCTCGCCCTGGCTCGCGGTTCCGTCGGCGATCGCCTTTCGCCATGCGCATGACTGGTGGCGCGTTTCAGCCGATTGCCGGCGCCTCGCGCAGGAGACGGCCGAGCGGATCCGCACCCAGTTCGGCCTGGATCCACTCTCGAGTCCCGAATTCTCGGCGCCGCAGATGGTGGCGATCCCGATCCCGCCCTGCGATCCGCTCGCCATCCACGATGCGCTGCTCGCCGATTACGGCATCGAGATTCCCGTCTTCGCGTGGCAGGATCACCATATCGCGCGGCTGTCCTGCCAAGGCTATAACACGCGCGGCCAGATGGACGTGCTGGTGGAGGCGTTGGCCGAACTGTTCGGCCTCAGGCAGCGGCACAGGAAGCTCAACACGGCGTGACCCCGATCGACGATCTCCTTCTCGGCCCGGCGCCGCGTGATGCGGTCGACTATCTCGAGCGCATCGACACCACGACGCGCGGCGCCGCGGTGCTGGACGCGCTCGCCGAGATGATCGAGCGCGCCGGTCTCGGCGTCGGCGACCGCATCCCGCCGGAGATCTCGCTCGCCGAACGGCTCGGCGTCGGCCGCACCACGATCCGCGAGGCACTGAACCGCTGGGAAGGGCTCGGCATCATCCGCCGGCGCCGCGGCGCCGGCACCTTCCTCGTCGCGCGGCCGCCCTCCTCCAAGGGCCTCGTGCCGACCATGATCCGCCTCGAGGGCGAGGCGCTGCTTCGGCTCATCGAGGTCCGCCGCTCGCTGGAAAGCACTGTCGTCGGCAAGGCGACGGCGAATGCGCGGCCGGCACAGCGCCGCGAGATCGCACGGCTCTGCGATGTCCTGCTCGTCGAGGTGAACAGCGGCCGCCCCTGGCGCAAGGCCGACGCGGCCTTCCACGCCGCGATCTACGAAGCCTCGGGTAATCCGATGTTCGGCCAGATCCTGCTTCGGCTCGATCATGCGCTCGAGCGCTCGGCCGAATCGCCCTTCGGCCGCGACGGCTTCGGCATCGCGTCCTTCCCGCCGCACCGGACGCTCGCCGATGCGATCCTCGCCGCCGATGTCGCGGCCGCCGTCGCCGCGATCAACCACATCCTCGACGTCGTCGAGGGCGAGATCCGCGCCATCATCGCGCTCGATCCCGCCGCCGCCTGACGGCAGCTCTCTTCCACCGCACCCGTTCCTGAACCCGGCAGCCGGCGCTCCGCCGGCATGCCTCAGCGCGCGCCACCGCGCCCGCGCGAGGCCGCGGGGGGCTTTCCGTGGGCCTGGCACTCGCCTGGACAATGTTTTTGACTGACCATCGAACAAATGCGCGCGCTCTTTCGCGGCTTCGTGCGTTGACAGCTCGGACATGTCGCGCAATTATTCACTCGTCGATCAATTGACTGAGCAAGAAGCGCGCAAGCGCCATCCGTTCGAAAAACCTGGAGGACGTCCATGAAACTGATAAAGGGACTGGCAGCCGCCGCGCTGCTGGCTTCGGCCGTGTTTGCCGCCGGCCAGGCGAATGCCCAGGCGCTGGCCGGCAAGAAAGTCGGCATCGCCGCGCGCGAGATCACCAACGACTACAACCGCGACATCATCGCCGGCGCGACGACGGTGCTGAAGGAAAACGGTGCCGAGGTCGTGGTTACCGATGGCGGCACCGACCCGCGCAAGCACAACGAGAATATCGAGAGCCTGATCAATTCCGGCGTCGCCGGCATCATCGTGCAGCTCGGCGATCCGCAGCAGCTGGCCCCCGTCGTCGCCAAGGCGAACGCGGCCGGCATCCCTGTCATCACGACCTCGATCGGTTCCAAGACCGAGGGCGCGATCGCCGATGTCGGCGGCGACGAGGCACTGATGGCCGCCATGCTCGCCCGCTCGCTGCTCTCCAGCATCGACTACAAGGGCACCGTGATCGGCTTCTGGGTGCCGGGCGCGCCGCTGCTCGAGACGCGCAAGCGCGTGTTCGAGGCGGTCCTCGCCGACTATCCGAACGTCAAGGTCCAGTGGGTCCCGACCGAGCACAGCGCCGCCAAGGTGCAGACGCAGATGGAGGACCTCCTCACCGCCAATCCCGAGAAGGGCAGCATCGCCGGCGTCTGGGGCGCCTATGACCTGCTCGTCTCCGGCGCCACCGAGGCGGTCCGGCGCTCCGGTCGCGACGAGATCAAGATCGCCTCGATCGATGGCGACAAGATCGGCTTCCAGATGCTGCTCGACGAGGGCAGCCCCTTCGTCGCCACCATCGTCCAGGACGTTCCGGCCATCGGCAAGCTCGCCGCCGAGAACATCACCGCGGCGATCGGCGGCAAGAAGGACTTCCCGAGCGCAATCTTCACCGAGGTCTATGTCGCCACGCACAACAACGGCGTCGCGGCGGCCGAGAAGCGCTGGGGCGAAGGCTTCTGGGAGGACAGCGGCATCGCCAAGGCGGATGTCGAGCAGCGCTGGCCGCAGGACGCGCCGCTCGTGGTCGTCCGTCCGGTCCTTCCCTGAGCGAACTCAAACGACGCAGGGGCGCGCGATAGCGCCCCTGCCCCTTCAAGCCAGGAATTGCCGCATGTCCCTGACCGGCTCCGCGAGCGAGGCGGTGCGCGCCGCACCGGCGGTCGAGTGCCGCTCGATCCGCAAGACTTTTCCCGGCGTGACGGCGCTAGACGACGTCTCGCTCTCCGTCGCCCGCGGCGAGATCCACGCCCTGCTCGGCCAGAACGGCGCCGGCAAGTCGACGCTGGTCAAGGTCCTTACCGGCATCTACCAGCCCGATAGCGGCCAGATCTTCGTCGGCGGCCGCGAAGTGCGGCTGCGCGACGGCCGCGACGCCGAGGCGAACGGCATCGCCATCGTCCATCAGGACCAACAGCTCGTCGCGCAGTTCGATGTCGTCAGCAATGCTCTGCTCGGCAACGAGACCGTCACCGCCGGCGGCTTCCTCGACCGCGCCGCGATGCGCCGGTCGGTGCAGTCGGCACTCGACCGGGTGGCCGCCACCTTCTCCCCCGATACGCTGGTGCGCGATCTTTCGGTCGCCCAGCGCGCGCAGGTGGCGATCGCCGCCGCGCTGCTGCGCAATCCCACCGCGCTCATCCTCGACGAACCGACGGCCTCGCTGAGCGAGACGGAGGCCGAGCAACTGTTCGGCATCGTCCGCGCCCTGCGCGACCAGGGCGTCACCATCATCTACATCTCGCACTATATCGACGAGGTGCTGAACCTCGTGGACCGGGTGACGGTGCTGCGCGATGGCCGCCTCGTCGCGACCGCGGCGGTCGGCGAGGTCTCGCGCGCCGAGGTGGTGCGCATGATCGTCGGCCGCGAGGTGGCGCAGCTCTACCCGAAGGAGAGCGTGCCGATCGGCGAGCCGCTGCTCGAGGTGCGCGGGCTCACCGAGGGCCGGGCACTGCGGGGCATCGATCTCACGGTCCGCCGCGGCGAGATCCTCGGCATCGCCGGCCTTGTCGGCGCCGGCCGCTCCGAACTCGCGATGACGCTGGTCGGCGCGCTGCCGCGCACGGGGGGAACGGTCACGGTGGCCGGCAAGCCCTCCCGGCCCTCCGATCCGCGGCATGCCAAGCGCGACGGCTTCGCGCTCATCCCCGAGGACCGTCGGCACGAGGGTCTCATCACCGATCTCTCCGTGCGCGAGAACCTGACGCTGCCCAATATCTCGCGCTGGGCGCGCTTCGGCCTGCTCAATCTCGGCCGCGAAAAGGCGGCGGCCGAGGAGCTTGTCGGCCGGCTCAACATCCAGCCGCCCTCGCTGAAGCCGCGCACGCGCAACCTCTCCGGCGGCAACCAGCAGAAGATCGTCGTCGGGCGCTGGCTGACCGGCGACGCGAAAGTGTTCCTCTTCGACGAGCCGACGACCGGCGTCGATGTCGGCTCCAAGATCGAGATCTATCGCCAGATGGTCGAGCTGGCGCGGGCCGGCGCCGCCGTCATCTTCATCTCCTCGGATTTCGAGGAGGTCTCGGCGATGTGCGACCGCACGGTGGTCATGCGCCGCGGCCGCATCGTGCACGAGATCACGGATCGCAGCGAGGCGACGCCGGAGACGCTGCTCTACTGGGCCTCGGGCAGCGGCGACGGCAGCACGGCCGCCGAGCCGGTGCCGACGCAGAGCCGGCAATCGGCCGCGACCGACTTCCTCGCCCGATGGGGCACGGTGATCGGCATGCTGGCCGTGCTCGCGATCATCGCGGCGATGGCGCCGCAGTTCCTCTCGATCAACAATGTCTTCGACGTGCTGAAGCAGGGCAGCGTGCTCGCCTTCATCGCGCTCGGGCTCACGGTCGTGCTCATCGCCGGCGGCTTCGACATGTCGGCCGGTGCGACGAGCCAGTTCGCGGCCAATGTCGCGGCGGGAACGCTGATCGGCGGCTCGGGCGCGGCCGCGGCGGTGGCGCTCGGCGGGGGGCTCGGTCTCGCGGTCGGCGCCGTCAACGCGGCGCTGATCCTCTTGCTGCGCATTCCGGCCTTCGTGGCAACTCTCGGCATGATGTTCGTCATCATGGGCGCGACGCTGCTCTATAATGGCGGCCAGGCGCTGACGCTCTCCAACCAGCCGGGCTTCTTCTTCATCGGCCAGGGCTATGTCGGGCCGGTGCCCTTCGTCTTCATCCTGCTCGTCGCCGTCACCTTCGTGCTCAACGTCATCCTTAGGCGCACGCGGCTCGGGCTCAGGATGTATGCGGTCGGCCAGAACGAGGCGGCGGCGATGCTGCGCGGCATCGGCCGCTCGCGCTATGCCTTCGCATCCTGCGCGCTTGGCGGCCTCGTGCTCGGCCTTGCCGGCGTGGTGCTCGCCTCCTACAGCTACGGCGCCTCGGCGCTCGCCTCGGGCGTCGACTTCCTGATCAGCGCGCTCGCCGCCACCTTCCTCGGCTCGACGATGTCGCGCGCCGGGGAGCTGACCGTCGTCGGAACCGTGATCGCGGCGATCTTCCTCGCCTCGCTCTCGAACGGGCTGATCCTGATGGGCATCTCCAATCAGGCGCTGCCGGGCGTGCAGGGCATCGTGCTGGTGCTGTCCATCTCCCTCGGCCTGTTGCGTCGCCGCAGCATCGGCCAGATCCTGATCTTCTGAGCGCGAAGGGCAAACGCATGAACGCCATCGCATCCCGGCGCCAGAGCCATGGCGGCATCGCCGACCAGCTGCGCGATTTCGGCCCCGCCTTCGGCATGCTCGCCGTGCTGGTCCTCTTCGCCATCATCAAGCCGAGCTTCGCCTCGCCGGCCAACATCGCCAATGTCCTGCACCAGTCGGTGGTGCTGGTGATCATGGCCTTCGGCCTCGGCATCGTCATGGCGATGCGCGGCGTCGATCTCTCGGTGGCGCAGATCGCCGATTGCGCCGGCCTGATCGCAGCCGTGCTGATGCTGCATCGCGAGCCGCTCTGGGTCGTGCTGCTCGTTCCGCTCGCCTTCGGCCTCGTCGTCGGCCTCGTCAACGGCCTGCTCGCCGCCTATGCCGGCATCCCGGCCATCATCGGCACGCTCGGCATGATGTTCGTCATCCGCTCGGGCGAACTGCTGATGACCAACGGCGCCGAGCCCCAGATCCTGTTCACGCTGCCGCGCGGCTTCACCAAGCCGTTCTTCTTCATCGGCCAGGGCTGGATCGGACCCGTCTCGGCGCTGATCCTGCTCGGCCTCGCCGTGCTGGCGATCATGATCGTCGTGACCGGCTATACGAGCTTCGCCCGGCGCGCGCGGGCGGTCGGCGGCAATTTCCGCGCCGCCTATCTCGCCGGCGTCGATGTGCGCGGCGTCTTCGCCGGCGGCTTCGTCCTTTCAGGCGTACTCGCTTCCATCGCCGGCGTCGCGCTCGTCTCGCGCACCTCGATCGCGATGCCGCGCGGCGCCGAGCCCTATCTGCTCGACGCCTTCGCCGCGGTCTATCTCGGAACGCTGTTGTCGCGGCGCGGCGAGATCACGATCCTCGGCACGCTGGTCGGCGCGCTGTTCATCACCTTTCTCGGCAACGGGCTGACCCTGCTCGGGCTCGGCGCGCCCTATCGCTATGCGCTCAACGGCGGCTTCATCCTGCTCGCGATGGCCGTCGGCGCTCTCAAGAAAAACCAGTAGGAGGAACCGCCATGAGCCTCGTCATCGACGCCCACAACCATCTCGGCGACCGGCCCGGCGCAAGGCAGACCGGCGCGGAGCTCGTCGCCAAGATCGACGCCGCCGGCGTCGCCAAGGCCGTGGTCTTTCCCTTCGTCGAAGGCAATTTCACCAACGACTTCGTGCGCGACGCCTATCAGCAGTTCCCGGACCGGCTGATCCCCTATTGCGCGGTCAATCCGTGGGAGCGCGACGCCGCCGCGATCGTGCGCACCTGCATCTCGGACTGGGGCTTCAAGGGTTTGAAGCTGCATCCGACGATCAACGGCTATCATCTCGCCGATCCGGACCTCGTCGATCCGCTGTTCAAGATCGCCGACGAGCTGGATTTCCCGATCATCGTGCACGGCGCCAGCGACCTCTACAACAGCCCGCCGGAATTCGCGCTGATGGCCAGGCGCTTTCCGCGCGTCAAGCTCATGATGGCGCATATGGGCTTCTTCTGGTCGGTCGATCAGGCGATCGATTTCGCCGGCGAGTTCGAGAATCTCTATCTCGAGACCTCCCGGGCGCCGATCTTCGAGATCCAGACCGCCGTCAAGCGCATCGGCCCGCACAAGGTGATCTGGGGCACGGATTCGCCCTTCGTGGACTACGAGTTCGAATTCCAGAAAATGGAGCGTGCGACGCCCGATCGCTCCGGCTATGAGGCGATCGTCGGCGGCAACATCGCCCGCCTGCTCAAGCTCTGATCCATTCGCCGGCACCCTGGAGACGGCACGTCGTGTCCACCACCATCGATCGGCCCGACCCAGCCGGCGACCGCCGCCTCGATCTCGCTGCCCGCGCGGCATGGCTCTATTATTTCAAGAGCCGCACGCAGGAGCAGATCGCGGTCGAGCTGAACATCTCGCGCCAGATCGTGCAGCGGCTCATCGCGCTCGCCAATTCCGAGCGGCTGATCCGCTTCCAGCTCATCCATCCGCTCGCCGAATGCATCGAGCTGTCGGACCGGCTCAAGGACCGGTTCGGGCTGATCTATTGCGACGTCTGCCCGAACGAGCGCGGCAATACCGAGGACATCCCCTCGGTCGCCTCGCTCGCCACCTTCTATCTGGAGAACATCATCCAGCAAAAGGCGCCGCTCACCATCGGCATGGGTTCGGGCGGCGCGATGCGGGAAGTCTCGCGGCGCCTGCCGCCGATCGACCGGCCGCAGCATCACTGCGTCTCGCTCATGGGCAATCTCACCCGCGACGGCCGCGCCACCCATTACGACGTGGTGACGCGGCTTGCCGAGCGGATCAACGCGCAGTGCTATCCGCTGCCGGTGCCGGTCGTCACCAACACGGTCGAGGAGCGCGAAGTGCTGCAGGCGCAGCCCGGCTATAGCGTGCTGCGCGGGCTGGTCGAGGAAGCGACGCTGCTCATCATGGGGATCGGCTTCTGGGGACCCGAGGCGACGCTCTATCGCGACGGCTTCATCACCGCCGCCGAGACGGCGCAGGCGATGGAGGCGGGCGGTGTCGGCGAACTGCTCGGCTGCGCCATCTCGGCCGACGGACATATCGTCAACGCGGCCTATCACGACCGCCTGACCTCGTTCATCCGCACCGGCCCGGCCGACCGGCCGACGACCATCGTCGCCTCTGGCGTCTACCGTGCGCCGGCGATCCGCGCGGCACTGAAGGGCCGGCTCGCCAATTCGCTGATCACCGACGAGAACACCGCGCGGCTCGTGCTGCAGATGGATTGAAGAAACCCGCCGCTATGGCGCGGCGCCGGTCGCGCTCACGCGGCAGGAATAGACCGACGTCGTTGCCGTGATCATCAGCGTGTCGCGCGCCGCGCCGCCGAAGGTGAGGTTCGACGCGCGCTCCGGCAAAAGGACGCGGCCGATCAGCGTGCCGTCGGCAAGATGGCAGCGGATGCCGTGGTCGTCGGCGAGCCAGAGCCGGCCTTCGGTATCGACGCGCAGCCCGTCGAAATGGCCGCCATCGGCATCGACCAGCACCTCGCCGCCCGTCAGCGTGCCATCGGCCGAAACCTGAAAACGCCGCAGATGATTGGGGCCGTCAGGCCGCTCGGTGCTGCCGGTATCGACGATGTAGAGGATGCTTTCGTCGGGCGAGAAGGCGAGGCCGTTCGGCATGACGAAGTCATGCGTCATCTGCCGCACGACGCCGCTCGCCGGGTCGAACCGGTAGACATGGCAGCCGGCGACGCCGTCATCGTCGGCACGTGAACGGTCGCGGCCATAGGACGGGTCGCTGAACCAGATCACGCCGTCCCGCGTCACCGCGACATCGTTGGGCGAGTTGAACGGCCGGCCGTCGATGCGGTCGACGAGCGGGGTGATGGCGCCATCGGGTTCGGTCCGCGCGATGCGGTGCGGCGTCTGCTCGCAGGTGACGAGCCGCCCCTGGCGGTCGACCGTGTTGCCGTTCGGGCTCATCGCCGGCTGCCGGAAGGTGGCGATGCGGCCGCTTGCCGGCTCATAGGACAGCATGCGGTCGCCGGGGATGTCCGACCAGACGAGGAGGCCGCGATCGGCGAGCCAGGCCGGACCCTCCGTCCAGCGGCTGCCGGTCCAGATGCGCTCGACGCGCGCATCCGCCACCATGCAGGCGGCGAAGCGAGGATCGACGATCTCGAAGGCGGGACCGGCGAGCGGCCCGAGCGGCTTCTCGGCTACCAATTCGTCACCGAGCCGTCATGCCGCTTCAGATGCGGTGCTTCCCAGAACTTGAAGCTCTGCTTCTTGATCAGCTCCTCGTTGACCTCGACGCCGAGGCCGGGCGCGTCGGAGACGGGATAGTGCGCGTTCTCGATGCGCGGCTGCACGGGGAAGAACTCGGAATTGTCGAAGCCGAGCTGCTCGGCCGGCGAGGTGCGCGTCTCCAGCCAGGAGAAGTTCGCCACCGCCGCCGCGAAATGCACCGTCGCCGCCGTGCAGACCGGCCCGAGCGGGTTGTGCGGCATCATGTCGACATAATGCGCCTCGCTCCAGCCGGCGACCTTCATCGATTCCGTGAGGCCGCCGACATTGCAGACATCGATGCGGTTGAACTGGTGGATGTCGCGCTCGATGAAGGGCAGGAACTGCCATTTCGAGGCGAATTCCTCGCCGATCGCGAAGGGAATGTCGACCATCCGCCGCAGCGCCTCATAGGCTTCCGGCGTCTCGTCGCGGATCGGCTCCTCGAGAAAGTCGAGCGTGCCGGACGGCATCTTCTGGCAGAAGCTCGCCGCCTCGGCGACCGAGAGGCGGTGGTGATAGTCGATGCCGAGCACGACATCCTCGCCGAGTTCCTCGCGGGCGCGGATGCACCACTTCGCGGTCGCGGCGATGTGCTCGCGCGGCTCGTAGGTCGCCGGGTGGCCGTGGCCAGAGGGCGAGAGACGCATGCAGTTCCAGCCCGCCGCGATCAGGGCCCTGGCCTGCGCGATCATCTCTTCCCCGGGCGGCGCCGAGGTCGAGGCGAAGGTCGGAATGCGATCACGCTGCTTGCCGCCGAGCAATTCGTAGACCGGCACGCCCAGCGCCTTGCCCTTGATATCGTAGAGCGCGATGTCGATCGCCGAGATCGCCGCCTGCAGGACGCGGCCGCCCTCGAAATACTGGCTGCGATACATCTCCTGCCAGAGGCCGCCGATCCGGAACGGATCGCGGCCGAGCAGGAATTCCCGGTAATGCTCGAGCGCGCCGACGACGGCCTTCTCGCGGCCAGAGAGACCGCTCTCGCCCCAGCCGAACACGCCGTCGTCGGTCTCGATCTTGACGAGGAGCTGGTTGCGCGTGCCGACCCAGACGGGATAGGCGCGGATTTCCGTGATCTTCATGATGGTCCCGTCCGGGGTTGCGTCTCGGCCGTCAGCCGTTCTTGATCGGGTTCAACTTGCGCCACGCCTCATATTCGGGGCGCGCCTCGTCGGAGAGCGGGTAGTAGCGCTGCAGCGAGCCGCCCTGGAGCAGCATCGCCTTGGAGAAGTCCTCCCAGTCGTGATGCGTGCCGGCATGCTCCAGCACCTGCCAGCCGAGCTCCGCCGGCACGACGCAGGCGCCGTCGTCATCGGCGACGATGATGTCGCCCGGCATCACGGTGACGCCGCCACAGGCAATCGGCGTGTTGACGGCAAAGGGCATCAGCTTGGTCTGGGTATGGAAGTTCGGCGTGACGCCGCGCAGCCAGTAGCCGAGTTCGATCTCCTTGGCATGCGGGAAGTCGCGGATGCAGCCGTCGATGACGACGCCGGCGCCGCCGCGACCCTTGAAATAGGTCAGCATCATCTCGCCGAAGATGCCCGAGCGCATGTCGCCGCGCGCATCGACGACGACGATGTCGCCCGGCTGCGTGTGATAGAGGACATGGCGGTGCAGCTGCTTCTCGGGGTCGAGATATTCGCCGTCGCCATAGAGGTCCTCGCGCTTCGGCATGAACTGCAGCGTCAGCGCCGGCCCCGCCACCGCGCGGCCCGGCGTCCAGGCGACCGGGCCTTCGATGAACGTGTCGCGCACGCCCATGTGGTGCAGCGTGCTGCAGGCCGTGGCGCAGCCGAGCGCCTGCAGCTTCTCGACGAGTTCGCGCGGCGGGCGGACAATGTCCTTGGTCTCGATCATGGCTTCCTCCGGGGGTCTCTCAGCTCACCAGTGCCAGATCGTGCCGTCTTCCAGACGGTTCACCGGCAGATAGGCGCGCTCATAGGGGTATTTGGCGGCGAGGTCCTCGTCGATGTCGACGCCATGGCCGGGCGCCTCGCCGGGATGGAGATAGCCGCCTTCCTGCCGCCAGGCGTGCGGGAACACCTCGTGCATCAGCGGCGTGTAGCCGGAGAATTCCTGGATGCCGAAATTGGGCACCCAGAGATCGATATGCACATTGGCGCCCATGGCGACCGGGGAGACGTCCATCGGCCCATGGCAGGCGGTGCGGATATGATAGACGGACGCGAAGTCGAACATCCGCCTGAGGCCCGTGACGCCGCCGGCATGCACCGTGGTGGCGCGGATATAGTCGATGAGCTGCTCCTCCATCAGGAGCTTTGCATCCCAGATCGTGTTGAACACCTCGCCGAGCGCGATCGGCGTCGTCGTGTGCTGGCGGATGAGGCGGTAGCCTTCCTGCAATTCCGCCGGCACCGGATCTTCCAGCCAGAACAGGCGATAGGGCTCGAGATCCTTGCCGAGCCGCGCCGCCTCGATCGGCGTCAGGCGGTGATGCGTGTCGTGCAGGAGATGCGGCTCGTCGCCATAGGTGTCGCGCAGCTTCGCGAACAGCTTCGGGATGTGGACCATGTATTTGGAGGTCGACCACACCTCCTCGTTCGGCAACGTGTCGACCATGCCGCCCGTCCCCTGCACCGAGCCCTTGCCGGTGCCGTAGATGGCGGGGAGGCCCGGAATTCCGACCTGGGCGCGGATCGCGACATAGCCCTGGTCGCGCTTGGCACCGACCGCGTCGACGCATTCCTCGATGGTCATGCCTTGAGCATGGGAATAGACTATCACTTTTTCGCGCGAGGCGCCGCCGAGCAGCTGGTAGAGCGGCATGTTCGCCGCCTTGCCCTTGATGTCCCAAAGCGCCATGTCGACGGCCGAGATCGCCGCCATGGTGATCGGGCCGCGCCGCCAATAGGCGCCCCGATAGAGATATTGCCAGATATCCTCGATCTGCGCCGGGTCGCGGCCGATCAGGAGCGGCGCGACATGGTCCTTCAGATAGCTGACCACCGCCAGCTCGCGGCCGTTCACCGTGCCGTCGCCGATGCCGTAGAGGCCCTCGTCGGTGATGATCTTGACCGTGACGAAGTTCCGCCCCGGCGAGCAGACGATGACCTTGACGTCCGTGATCTTCATTCGCGCGTGTTCCTGGCGGGATTATTCGTCGTGGCGCCAGCCGAGCATCCGCTCGGCCTTGGCGGAGGAGAAGAAGCTGCGGCGGCCGGAGAGATCGCCGCGCACCGGGACATCCGGGAAAAACCGCGCCGCCACGTCCAGCGTCGGCATCTCGAGCAGCGTGTCGGGCGCGGCGATGTAAAAGACCTCATGGCCGATGAAGGGCGCGTCGAGCGCCTGGATGCAGGCCCGCGCCGCGGCATTGGCGAGCGTATAGGCCCAGAGATGCTTGGCGATGTCGGCGATCGGCTCGCCGAACACCGCCACCGCCTGATCCCGTTCCTCGACCACGAGATGGAAGCGCATCGAGGCGATGCGGATATCCTCGTAGCGGCGGGCGAAGGCGTCGGCCTGCTGCTCGCAGATCCATTTCGACATGCTGTAGGGCTCCTCGCTGTAATTCGCGTGAAGCTCGTCGATCGGGAAATAGTCGAAATGCGCCTCGCGGCTGAAGGAGAGGCCGATGGCGTTGACGCTGGAGGCCTGGGCGATGCGGCGGATGCCGAGCTCGGCCGAGGCGGCGAGCGCGTTGTAGCTGCCGACGACATTGTTGTTGTGCACGACATGGCCCGGATGGCGGCCCGGCGAGGGGATGGCCGCCATATGGATCAACGCGTCGCAGCCCGCGAAGGCCGCGGCGAGAGCTTCGTAGTCGGCGATATCGGCCTCGACGAAGCGGAGCCGCTCGTCGGCCGGAGGCTCGGCCGGCGCGACGCGGTCGATGCTGACGACATTGTGGCCGCGCTTCAGCGCCTCGGCGAGGATGGCGCGGCCGATGCGGCCCGTCCCGCCGGTGACCGCGATGGTGTGCGTCGCTGCTTCGGTCATGCTCTCATCCTCTCCGGTCACGACGCGTAGACGGCCTGGTGCAGGCCGCGGATATAGCCGATGGCATAGAGCCGCCCGAAGGCCGAGTAGCCGGCATCGTCATTGCTGTCGCCCTCGACCGTCGGCACATGGTCCGGCCGCAGAACGCCATCGAAGCCGATGTCGCGATAGGCCTTCATGCAGGCGAGCATGTCGGTCTTGCCGGCGTCGTGCCAGGTTTCCTCGAAGCTCGACGGCGTGCCGCGCACGTCGCGGAAATGCACGAAGAAGATCTTGTTGCCGAACCGGCGGATGACCGCGGGCAGATCGTCGGTCATCAGCGTGAAATTGCCCTGGCAGAGCGTGATGCCGTTCATCGGGCTCGGATCGAGGTCGAGAAGGCGCTGGAAGTTCTCGACGCTGCGCATGATGCGCCCGACCCCGCGGATCGGCGAGAGTGGCGGATCGTCGGGATGCATCGCCAGCTTGACGCCCGCCTTCTCGGCAACGGGAAGCACCTTCTTGAGGAAATAGGCGAGCGTCTCCCAGAGGGTCTCCTCGCTGATCGTGCCAAATTCGGTCGGCTCGGGCGTCACGTCGGCGGCGTTGAACGCGGTGACGACCGAGCCGCCGCGGGAGGGCCTGGCGAGGTCGGTGCGGACCCAGTTGAAATCGGTCATCCACTCGTAGCACCAGACCGGGATGCCGAGCGCGCCCATATTGGTGATGAGCCGGCAAACCGTCTCGATCTCCTCGTCGCGGCCCGGCAGGCCGCGCTTCGCCTTGTTGAGCGGCGGGCGCGCCTCGATGACCACCAGCTTGAAGCCGGCCGCCTCGTAGCGCGCCTTCATGCGCGTGAGCGGGCCGAGATCCCAGGGCTCCTCGCCCTCCAGGAGGTCGGCCGGCGGCAGGCCGCCAACGGCAAGGTCGACGCCCGCTTGGCGAGCAAGGCGCCAGACCGGCGTCGGCGTCGGGGCGATGAATTCAGCGATTTCGAGCATGGATACGGACTTCGGATTGGCCGGCGGGTCGGGCCGGAAGGGTGGCGAGGGGCGGATCAGACGGGCAGGAGCTCGGAGAGCCGCTCGGGCGGCATCTTGGGCTGGCTGTCATGCAGGAAGCAGGCATCGGCATGCTTGTCGCCGAGCCGGAACAGCGGCGGCTCCTCTTTGCAGATATCCATCGCCTTGGGGCAGCGCGGGCGGAAACGGCAGCCTTCCGAGCTGCCGCCGACCTCGCGCGCCTTGATCGGCTGCGCGCCCCAGCGCTGGTCGAGATTGGGCCAGGGGATCGAGTCGACGAGGAGCTGCGTATAGGGGTGCTGCGGATCCTTGATCACCTGGTCGACATCGCCCGCCTCCATCACCGAGCCGCGATAAAGCACGATGATCGACTTCGCGATGTGGAAGGCGGTGGTGAGGTCATGGGTGATGTAGATGATCGAGACGCCGTGATCGCGCTGCAGGTTCCGCAATGTCTCGAGGATGGTCGCGCGCAGCGAGGCATCGACCATCGACACCGGCTCGTCGGCGATGAGGAGACGCGGCTTCAGGAGCAGCGCGCGCGCGACATTGATGCGCTGGCGCTGGCCGCCGGAAAGCTGGTGCGGGAAGCGGCCAAGGATATCCTCGGGGCGCAGGCCGACCGCGGTCAGCGCTTCCTCCATCTTGCGCCGCGCCTCGGCCTTGGTACCGGCCAGCTTGAAGTGGCGGATCGGCACCGAAAGCAGGTGATCGACCGTGTAGAACGGATTGAACACCGCGAACGGATCCTGGAACACCGCCTGCACCTCGCGGCGATAGGCGAGCTTGTCCGCGCCATGCAGCTTCGCGACATCCTTGCCGCGATAGATGATGCGGCCGGCGGTCTGATGGATGAAGCCGAGCAGCAGCATGGCGAGCGTCGTCTTGCCGCTGCCGCTCTCGCCGGCGACCGTGAGGATCGTCGGCTCGTCCTCCTTCAGCGTCAGCGAGAAATCCTTGAGCGCGACCGTGGCGTGCGAGCTGATGAGACCGCGGGAGTAGACCTTGGAGACGTTTTCGAGGCGCAGCAGATCGGCCATCTCAGGCGGCTCCGTCATAGAGGTGGCAGGTGACGCGCCGGCCGCTGGCCAGCGTCAGCGGCTCCGGGCGCAGCGTCGAGCAGATGCCCATCGCCTTGTCGCAGCGCGGATGGAAGGCGCAGCCGGAGGGCAGCCGCAGCAGCGACGGGGCAAGACCGGGGATGCCCTGGAAGACGCCCTTGTTGTCGAGGCTCGGCAGGCTGGAGATCAGCGCCTGCGAATAGGGGTGCTTCGGATCGGTGAACATCTCGCGCACCGTCGAGACCTCGACGAGGCGGCCGGCATACATCACCGCCACCTTGTCGACGAACTGCGCCATCAGGCCCATGTCGTGGCCGATGAGGATCACCGCCGCGTTGATGGCCTTCTGGACATTGTCGATCGTCTCCATGACCTGGCGCTGCGTCACCACATCGAGCGCGCTGGTAGGCTCGTCGGCGATGATGACATAGGGGTCGAGCAGGATGCCGATCGCGATGCAGACGCGCTGCTTCATGCCGCCCGAAAGCTCGTGCGCATACATGCGGAAGACGCCGGCATCGAGATCGACGGATTGCAGCGCCCGCTTGCAGCGCGCCTCGACCGCCGCCTTCGGCTCCGAGGGCAGATGCGAGCGCACGGCATCGACCATCTGCGCGCCGATGCGCATCACCGGATTGAGCGAGTTCATCGCGCCTTGCGGGATATAGGCGATGCGCGAGAGTCGCGCCTTGCGCATGCCTTCCGCGTCGAGCGCCATCAGGTCGGCGCCGCCGACCACCACCGCGCCGCCCTCGATGCGGCCCGGCGGCTTGATCATGCGCATCATGGCGAGCGCCAGCGTGCTCTTGCCGGAGCCCGACTCGCCGACCATGCCGAGCTTCTCGCCGGCATTCAGCGTGAAGGAGACATCGTCGAGCGCCTTGGCGCGGCCGCTGTCGGTGTAATAGGTGACCTCGAGATTGCGGACGGTCAGAACCGGATCCGCGACCGCGCGGCGCGGCGCGCCGGCCGGCGCGTTTCGCACGAGCGTTGCTTCCATATCCGTCACTCCGTCCTGCGCACGCGGGGATTGGCCAGTTCGTCGAGGCCCATATTGATGAGCGCGAGCGAGCCGAGGATGAGGATCATCGCCACCGAGGGGATGATCGGCCACCACCACCAGCCGTTGAAGAAGGCGCCCTGCGACTGCGCCGCCCAGATGAGATTGCCGAGCAGCGGCTCGCGCAGCGGCCCGAGGCCGAGCACCGCGAGATAGAAGGCAGCGAACACCGCCGCGAAGACCTGCGCCACGAAGGCGGCGGCGATGAAGGGCAGGAGATTAGGCAGGATCTCCTTGAAGATGATGCCCATGTCGCTGACGCCGGAGAGCTTGGCGACGGAGACGAACTGCCGCTCCTTCATCGTCAGCACCTGCGAGCGGATGACGAGCGTCGGCCCCATCCAGGCGAGCAGCACGACGATGAAGGCCATGGTGAGGATGGTCACGTCGCGCTTGTCGAGCGAGCCGGCGATGACGACCTGGATGAGCAGGACCGGGATCGGCGTCAGCACCTGGCAGATGGTGCGGATGGTCGCGTCGGTCCAGGAGCCGAAATAGGCCGACATGAAGCCGAGAACGACACCGATCAGGGTGCCGATGCCGCCGGCGAGAAGGCCGATCGCCGCCGTCTGCCACATGCCGACGACCATGGCGGCATAGAGGTCTCGGCCGAAGAAGTCGGTCCCGAACGGGTATTTGAGGCTCGGCGGCCTCTTGGCGGCGACCGAGAGCGGATAGGCGTGCTTCGGGTTGATCGTCAGAAGGCCGATCACCGTGAACGCGACGAGGCCGAGCAGGATCAGGACGCCGATGGCGAGGCCCTTGTTGCGGCGCAGATAGCGCAGGAACAGGACGAACTTGCCGGGGCGTTCGACCCTGGTCTCGGCGGCGGGCGGGGACAGCGCGACAGTCGACATGGCTCTCGCTCCTCAGGAATTGCGCACGCGCGGGTCGAGCAGCGGGTAGAGGAACTCCACCGCCGTCATGAGCACCGCCACCGCGATGGTGATGAAGAGGACGATCCCGTAGATCGTCGGGAAGTCGTTCGACCGGATCGCGAGGTTCAGCATCGTGCCGATGCCGGGCAGGCCGAACAGGCCCTCGACGATGATGGCCGAGGTGACGACGCTGCCGAGCGCCAGAGCGAGGCCGGTGATCTGCGGCAGCATGGCGTTGCGCAGATAGTAGTCGCGAAAGATGCGCCCGGCCGTGAGGCCCTTGTGCTCGGCGAAGTTCACATAGTCCTCGCCCTGGATGGTGACGCCCATGCCGCGCATCGAGAGCACCCAGCCACCGACCGAGCCGAGCACGAGCGCGAGCCCGGGCAGGATCTGGTGCTGAAGGAGGTCGAGGATGAAGCCGATCGAGAAGGTCGGCACCGTGCCGACCGAATAGGCGCCGCCGAGCGGCAAGAGCTTCCAGCGGAAGCCGACGAAGAACAGAAGCAGGATGCCCATGATGACGGGCGGCACGCCGGTCAGGAGAATGAACGGCGTCGCGATGCCGCGCATCCAGCCGGGCGCGCGCGGCCAGGCCGCGACCGCGCCGAGGAAATTGCCGATCACGAAGGCAAGGATGGTGGTGACGAGCAGCAGGCCGATCGTCCAGGGCAGCGACTGCGCGATCAGCTCCGTCACCGTCGTCGGATAGCGATAGAGCGAATAGCCGAAGTCGAGCCGGAGGATATTGCCAAGATAGGTCCAGTATTGCTCGTAGAGCGGCCGGTCGAGACCGAACTGCTGCTGCATCGAGGCGATGATCTTCTCGAGATCGGCCGGCGAGAAGCCGCCGGTCCGGGCCAGTTCGCCGAAGCGCTCGCGCAGCGCGTTGCGGCTCGAGAGGCGCGGGATGAAGAAAACGATCGTCGACGCGGCCCAGATAACCACGACGAGGAAGATGAGGCGCTTGGCCACGAGCTTGAGGTTCACGGGATCGGTCTCTCGCCTCGGTGCGCCATGGGCGACCGGGATGCCTGCTGCCGGGAGGCGCGCGCGCCGAAAGGAGCGCGCGCCGTTTTGGCAAGGGTGATCCATTGAGGGACGGGGCGGGGCGAAGCGTCGTCCGCGCCCTGCCCTTCCGGCTTTACTGCGCGCCCGAGGGCTGCAGGCCGGTGATCACCAGGAGGCCGGTATGGGCCCAGAACGCGCCATTGGTACCGCCGGCGACGTTGGTGGAGCTCGGCCAGTTCTTCCAGTAGTGGTTGTTGTAGGGAATGCGATGCAGCCACTGGATGACCGGCACGTCGATCGTGTCGCGCCAGTAGATGCCGAGAGCCTTCGCGGCACCTTCCTGGAACTTCGGATCGGAGGAATCGAGCGGCGAGATCTCGTCGAGGATCGCGTCGAACTCGGGGTTCTTGTAGCGCGAGAAGCGGTTGTTGCCCGCCGCCGAGCCGATCGTGTTGCTGTACTTGCCGTGGAACAGGTTCAGCGCCTCGAAGGGATCGTAGAGGCTCGCGCCGTGGCCGAAGAGATAGAGGCCGGGCTTGCCGTCGACCATGTTCTGGTAGGCATCGGTGCCGAAATTGACATTGGCGTCGAAGCCCGCCTGACGGAGCATCTCGGCGAGAACCGGCGCGATGTCGCCATGGATCGACTCGAAGGCCTGGATCGTGGCGTCGAAGGTCTTGCCGTCCTTCTCCCAGAGCTCGTCGCCGTTCTTCTTCCAGCCCGCCGCTTCCATGAGCTTGGCGCTCTCGTCCGGGTCGAACTTGCCGGGCTGATACTTCTCCTGCTCGGCCTTCACGGCCGGGCTGTCGGCGAATTTCTGAAGGTTGGGATAGAGCGGGAAGGGATAGATCGTCGCGATCTCGGCGCCGTCATAGAGCACCTCGTTGATCCGGTCGCGGTCGATCGCGAGGCTGATCGCCTTGCGGATGTTCGGATCGTTGTAGGGCTCCAGCTGGGTGTTCATCCAGAGCGAGTTCGGCCACCAGTCGAGATAGCCATAGGGCGACTCGGTGCCCGTCCAGGACTGGACGTCCTTGTTCTGCTCCAGGATGTTGCCGATCACCTGGGCGCGCATGTCGACCGACGAGTCGAACTCGTTGTTCACGACCCGCTGGGCGACGGTGTCGATCGGCTGGTTCAGGATATTGGCGATGACGACGCGCTTCACCGCCGGCTCGGGCGAGCGGCCGGCCTTGACGGCCCACCAGTCCGGACGGAGGTCGAGGATCTTCTGGTTCGCGTTCCAGGCGACGACATTGTAGGGGCCGGAATGCGGCATCTCGTCGAGGCCGACGGCCTTGGTCGGATCGGCCTGCGCCGCTTCCCAATGCTCCGGAACGATCGGCAGGCCGGTATCGAACTTCTCGGTCAGCACCTCGAACTTGAAGCGCGGCGCCGGCTGCTTGAACTTCACTTCCACCGTCTTGTCGTCCTTGGCGGTGACGCTGTCGACGAACTGCTGGAAGTGTGCGTGGTAGGGCAGCGTCTCGTATTTCATCTGCCCTTCGAAGGTGTAGACGACATCCTTCGCGGTGACCGGCTTGCCGTCGCTCCAGGCGGCGTCCTTGTTGAGCTTGATCTCGAGCGACGTGAAGTCGGGCGAGGTATATTCCATGCTGTCCGCCAGCCACGGAACGAACTGGCCGCCATCCTTGAAGATGGAGAAATACATCAGCGGCTCGAACAGGAGGTTGTTGCCCTCCTGATGCGTATAGCCCGGCAGCACCCACGGATTGGTGGTGCCGATCGAGGTTCCGCCGGCCACGCCCCAGGCGAGGTTGAGCGTCTGGTTGCGCGGCACCGTGGGCAGCGTGCCCTTGGGAACGATTTCCTGGGCCGCCGGCAGGCCGGGGCTTTCGGCGAACGACGCGGCCGGCGCGACAAACGCCGCCGCCGCCAGCAGTACGCCGGCGAGAGCTTTCAATTTCACCATGTGACAGTTTCCTCCCTCGAGATAGTTCCTGGCGCAGACCCCCGTCTGCCCCGACCTCGCGCGCCGCCGGCGCGCCTGCCAGATCCCTCCTTCAGCGTCGGATCCACGCCTCGCGCCCATCGCCGCGACGCCCCTCCCGGGACCGCCGCCGGCGCGCCGCGATTTCCCGCCCGCCCGGAACTCCTCTCCGCAAGGGAGCCGACACTCCCACTGCGATCCCGGGCGAACAGTTCTTTCCGCCATCGATCCATGATCGACAACGTCTATCTGTATCCGCTCCACCTCAAGGAGCAGATCATACATATCAAATGGAAATGATCAGGCTCGTGCGGCCCGGTTATTTTTCCATCCTCCCGCAGCGATATTGACCTTCATCAGGCTTACCGCTTCTTGTATATTACTGCTCCAAGCGTTACGGCAGTTTGCCGTCTTGGTCAATCTTAATCGAGCCCTCCGAGACCCGCTCGGCGGCAGGTAGCGCCTGTCGCCCGCGCCTTTCCCAGCATGGAGTCACCGTCATGTCCCAACCGGCGATGCGCATAGCCGTCGGCCAGTTCCACGAGCTCACGGACGAGAAGCTGCGCTTCGCGGCGCAGATCGGCGTCTCGGGCATCCAGATGAACAATCCGACCCTTCCCGGGGACAGTTTCTGGGAGGAAGCGGACATCCGCGCGCTGGTCGAGAGGATCGAGGCCGCCGGCCTCACCTTCGAGGCGATCGAGAACGTCCCGACCCATTTCTACAACAAGGCCATGCTCGGCCTGCCGGGCCGCGACGAGCAGATCGAGAACTACTGCCGCACGGTCGTGAATGTCGGCCGCGCCGGCGTGCCGATCCTCGGCCTGCATTTCATGCCGAATTCGGTCTGGCGCACCGACCGCAAGGCGCCCGGCCGCGGCGGCGCCGGTAACACGCGCTTCGAGATAGCGAAGGTCGAGGGCGCGTCCAAGGATGCCTGGCGCTCCTTCATGCCGACGACGCTCGGCCGCGCCGATTCCATGCCGCTCTTCGGCGAGGAGGACGGGATCATCACCGCCGAGATGATGTGGGCGAACTACTGCTACTTCATGGACGCGGTGCTGCCGGTCGCCGAGGAAGCCGGCGTCAAGATCGCGCTGCATCCCGACGACCCGCCGGTGCCGATGCTGGGCGGCGTCGCGCGCATCTTCAAGGCGCCGACCGACTTCAAGCGCGCCTGGGAGCGCTATTCGACCAGCACCTCCTGGGGCCTCGATCTCTGCCTCGGCTGCTGCTCCGAGATGCCGGGCGGCGCCGACAATGTCCGCGAGATGATCACCTTCTTCGCGCCGAAGGGCCGCATATTCTACGTCCATTTCCGCGACGTGCAGGGCACGGTGCCGGACTTCGTCGAATGCTTCATCGGCGAGGGCAATTTCGATCCCGGCGAGGCCATGCTGCTTCTGAAGCAGAACGGCTTCACCGGCTTCCTGCTCGACGACCATGTCCCGCAGATGGACGGCGACACGCCCTGGAACCATCGCGGCCGCGCCCATGCGATCGGCTACATGCAGGGGCTCCTCAGCATGGCCGAACGCGCAGCGTGACCGGAGCGCGGCCTGTCACAGCGCTTGGCCGCCAGGGCTGCAGCAAGCAGAATCGCCGGTTGGATCGCAGCTTGCGATGCAGCCCGAAACACTACCCAATGCGCTGCGCATCACAAAGCCAATCCATTGAGTATATTGGTCAATTTTACATTTGATGTGTGAGGCGGCGGGCTGCGTCCACCGCCGTTCCGCCGATCGGACTCCTCGTCGCGCTGCAACGATATTGTCTCGGCCGCCAAGCCGCGTTCTCGGCCGCTTGCAGGCGGTGACCGGGCGGTGACCGGGCGGCGGGCTGTTCGGAAATCCCGCTCCATGTCCCGCTGAAGGGAACCTTCGCCTTCCGGCTGACTGGGGGACTAAAGCCCGGTTGCGGCGCCCGCGGTGCGCGTGTCGTGTGCCCTCCGCGACGCGCAGCCGGCGCGATCGACGAGTGGGCCGGCAGAGGAGACGAGATGGACTGGAGTTCGATGTTCTTTCAGAACTGGCAGGGCATCGTCCGGACGGTGATCGTCGGGCTGCTCGCCTATGCGACGCTGGTCGCCTTTCTGCGGATTTCCGGCAAGCGGACGCTGGCGAAGCTGAACGCTTTCGACCTCGTGGTCACGGTCGCACTCGGCTCGACGCTGTCCGCCATCCTGCTCCAGGAATCGGTGGCGCTCGCGGAGGGCGCCACGGCGCTCGCTCTGCTCATTCTCGCCCAGTTCGCCGTCACCTTCCTCTCGGTACGATCGCCGGCCTTCGCCGGCGCGGTCCGCTCCGAGCCCGCCCTTCTGGCGCGGGACGGCGCGTTCTGCGAGGCGGCCATGCGCCGCGAACGCATCACAAAGCCCGAAGCCCTCAGCGCCGTCCGCTCCAGCGGCGGGCGCGGCATCGAAAATGTCGAGAGCCTGATCCTCGAAAGCGACGGCAGCATCAGCGTCCCGCTCAAGTCCTGAGCGGCGCGCATGGCGCGGGTGCCGTCGGCGGCGAAGCGCGGCGCTAGCGCGCCGCCCCTTCCGCTTCCGGCCCGGGGTCGGCTGCATCCTTGCAGTAGTGGCGGATGACGCGCTTCAGCGTCAGCCCCTGCACGGCGATGGTGAAGATGACGGCGCAGTAGGTGGCCGTGAGCAGCATCGGCTTCGCGGCCGTTTCGGGCAGCGACAGCGCGAGCGCGATCGAGATGCCGCCCCGCAGGCCGCCCCAGGTCAGGATGGCGATGCTGCCGGGCGCGAAGGATTGCCAGCGCCGCAGCGCGATCACCGGCAGCGAGGTCGCGGCGAAGCGCGCGGCGACGACGAGCGGGATGATGCAGAGCGCCAGCAGCGCATGCGAGGCGTTGAAGCGCAGGACCAGCACTTCGAGGCCGATCAGAAGGAACAGGATCGAGTTGAGGATTTCGTCGACCAGCGTCCAGTAGCCGAAGAGGTAGCGCTGCGTCTGGTCGCTCAGCGCATCCTTGGGCCCGCGGTTCCCGAGATAGAGACCCGCGACCACCACCGCGATCGGCCCGCTGGCATGGAGCCGGGAGGCGAGGGCGAAGGCCGCCATGGCCAGCGCGATCGAGATCATCACCTCGATGACATAGTCGTCGATGCGGCGCGAGGCGCGATAGGCGAGATAGCCGGCGGCAAGGCCGATGAGGACGCCGCCGACCGTCTCGACGACGAGCATCTCGGCGATGGCGAGCGGCGCGAGGTCGCCGGTCCCGGTCGCGACGGCGAGCAGGACGGAGAACAGCACCACCGCGACGCCGTCATTGAAGAGGCTCTCGCCCGACATGTCGATCTCCAGCGAGGGCGGGACCGTCACCGTCTTCAGGATCGCGAGAACCGCCACCGGATCGGTCGGGCTGATCAGGACGCCGAAGACGAGCGCCCAGACGAAGGGGATCGTGACGCCGAGCAGCGGCGCCAGCAGCCAGAGCCCGGTGCCGACCAGCGCCGTCGAGACCACGACCCCCATGGTGGCCATGGTGCCGACCGACCATGCGCGGCGCCTCAGGCGCGAGAAATCGACATGCAGCGCGCCCGCGAAGAGCAGGAAGGCGAGCATCCCGTCGAGGACGATGCGCTGGAAATCGATATGGCGGATGATGCTCGCGAGCTCGTCGGAAAGGGCGACATCGGGAACGAGCAGCTCGGCGGCGATCAGGAGCAGCGACGAAACGAGGCCCATGAGCATCAGCCCGATCGTGTGCGGCAGGCCGATATAGACATGGTTGACCCAGGCGAAGCCGGCCGTCGCCGTCAGCAGCAGGGCGAGCAGGTCGAAGATCGAGGGCAAGCCTAGAAGCCTCCCGGAGCCATCTGGTGCGCGGGCATCATGGCATGATCGAGATGCGACATGATCCAGATCGAGCCCAGCACCAGGAGGACCACGACGAAGACGCCGAAGGCGAGCGCGAGGGCGTTGTTGGTGTTGTCCGGCCCGGTCGTCAGATGCAGGAAGAAGACGAGATGGACGCCCATCTGCGCGATGGCCAGCACGACGAGCGCCGAGATGACGGCCGGGGCATAGACGAGATCGGTCATGACCACGGCGAAGGAGGCGGCCGTGAGCAGCAGGGCGAGGCCGAAGCCGATGATGTAGCCCGTGAGCCCGCCGATCGGCTCGCGATCGTTGACGACCTCCTGGCCGGGCGCGGCATCGTCCATGTCGGGGACATGATCCTCGTGGCTGTCGCGCGTGCTCATGAACTCGCTCCCAGGAGGTAGACGAGGCTGAAGATCGCGATCCAGACGATATCCAGCGCGTGCCAGAACAGGTTGAAGCAGTGCAGCCGGCGGAGGATGTCGTCGCGGAAACCCTTGACCGCGAGCTGCGCCATCATGGTGGCGAGGAAGAGGAGGCCGAGCCCGACAAGGGCGAAGAAGGACGACAGGAACGCGCTCCGCGACGGCCCGGCGCCGTCGGAGATCATCGTCGCGAACTCCTGGAGCTCCAGGAGGAGAAAGCCGGCCCCGAGCAGGCCGCTGACCGCCAGCCAGACCTGCGTGAAGAGCTGGTCGCGCCGGTGGCTGGCGAGGCTCGCAAGGCCGCAGGTGAAGCTCGAGGTCAGCAGCAGCCCCGTCTGGATGGCGACACGCGGCAGATCGAACAATTCGCGTCCGGTCGGCCCGCCTTCCGTCGCCCCCGACAGCACGGCATAGCCGGCGAAGAACGCCGAGAACATGATGATGTCGGAGAGGAGGAAGATCCAGAAGCCGTAGCTGACGGTGACATAGCGCGAGGCCGGGCCGCCTTCGCCGACCCCCGCGCCGCCGTCATGGCGGCCGAGGCGATAGGGGTCGTGCGCGCCGCTGCGGCTGGAGATGTCGCTGGGCAGGCCGCCCGTGGCCGTGGTTGCGCTCATGCCGCTTCCTCCCTGCGCCGGTACCATGCCTCGCGCACCCGCAGCCTCTCGCGGTCGATGCGCGCGACCTCTTCGGCGGGGATCTCCACTTCCGCCTCGTCGCGCCAGGCGAAGACGACGAAGGTGGCATAGGCGCCGATGAAGCCGAGGATGGCGAGCCACCAGATGTGCCAGATCAGCGCGAAGCCGATCGCGGTCGCGAAGAAGGCGGTCAGGAAGCCCGTCGCGCTCCGCTTCGGCATCTCGATCGGCTCGTAGCTGTCCGGCGCCTCGAGGGGCTGGCCCTCGATGGAGCGCTGCTTGACGCTCCAATAGGGCTCCTCGTTCTCGACATGCGGCAACCGCGCGAAGTTGAACGCCGGCGGCGGCGAGGAGGTCGACCATTCGAGAGACCGTCCGTCCCATGGATCGCCCGTCTCGTCGCGGAGGCTCTCGCGCCGGCGGATGGAGACGACGAGCTGGATGATCTGGCAGGCGGCGCCGGCCATCATCACGGCGACGCCGAGAAGCGCCACCAGCAGCGGCGGCCCCCAGCCCTCGACGGGAACGCGCTGCAGGCGCCGCGTCATGCCCTCGAGCCCGACGAGATAGAGCGGCGCGAAGACGAGGATGAAGCCGGCCAGCGTCAGCCAGAACGCCGCCTTGCCCCAGCCTTCATGCAACCGGAACCCGAAGGCCTTGGGGAACCAGAACGTATAGCCGGCGAAGGAGCCGAACAGCACGCCGGAGATGATGACATTGTGGAAATGCGCCACCAGGAACAGCGAGTTGTGCAGCACGAAATCCGCGGCCGGCACGGCGAGCAGCACGCCGGTCATGCCGCCGACCGTGAAGGTGGTGATGAAGCCGAGCGCCCACAGCATCGGCGTGTCGAAGCGGATGCGCCCGCCATACATCGTGAAGATCCAGTTGTAGATCTTCACGCCCGTGCCGACGGCGATGATCGAGGTGGCGATGCCGAACGCGGCGTTGACATTGGCGCCGGCGCCCATCGTGAAGAAATGATGCAGCCAGACCGTGAAGGAGACGACGCAGATGAACAGCGTCGCCGCCACCATGGAGCGGTAGCCGAACAGCGGCTTCGAGGAGAAGGTGGAGAAGATCTCGGAGAAGACGCCGAAGGCCGGCAGCACGAGGATATAGACCTCCGGATGGCCCCAGGCCCAGATGAGGTTCACGAACATCATCGGGTTGCCGCCGCCGGCATTGGTGAAGAAATGGAAGCCGAGATAGCGGTCGAGCGTCAGCATCGCCAGCGTCGCGGTGAGGATCGGGAAGGCGGCGACGATCAGCATCGCGGAGGCGAGCGAGGTCCAGCAGAAGATCGGCATGCGCAGATAGCCGAGGCCCGGCGCGCGCATCTTCAGGATGGTGGTGACGAGATTGACGCCGGTGAAGAGCGTGCCGACGCCGGAGATCTGGATCGCCCAGAGATAATAGTCGACGCCGACGCCCGGCGAATAATCGAGCTCGGAGAGCGGCGCATAGGGCAGCCAGCCGGTGCGCGCGAACTCGCCGATCACCAGCGAGAGATTGACGAGCAGCGCGCCGGAGGCCGTCAGCCAGAAGCCGACCGAATTCAGCGTCGGAAAGGCCATGTCGCGGACGCCGAGCTGCAGCGGCACGACGAAATTCATCAGGCCGATGATAAAGGGCATCGACGCGAAGAAGATCATGATCGTGCCATGGGCGGAGAAGATCTGGTCGTAATGGTCCGGCGGCAGATAGCCGGGGCCGAACAGGGTCGCCGCCTGATGCGTGCGCATCATGATCGCGTCGACGAAGCCGCGCAGCAGCATCAAGGCGGCGAGCACGATATACATGACGCCGATCCGCTTGTGGTCGACGGAGGTGATCCACTCGCGCCAGAGATAGGGCCACCAGCCGCGGATCGTGACCCAGCCGAGCACGCCGACCGCTGCGAGGAACACGACCAGCGCCGCGACGAGCGGGATCGGCTCGTCGAGCGGGATGGCGGAAAGGTCCAGTTTGCCGAGCATGGTTCAGCCCCCTCGCTTGGCCCCGAGAGCCGTCGTCCGGATCGTCCCGGCAGGCGCGGTGCAGAGATTGGCGCCGGGAACGTCCGCAGCGCTTTCGGCGGCGCTTCCGGAGAGGCTCTCCGCGCGGGCTTCCGGGTGCACGTCGGGCGCGCCGCCGCGGCCGCCGCTCGGCCCCGGCGCGGGCGGGATCTCCTGGCGGACGATCGCGTCGAAGAGCCCGTCCTGCACCTCGCCATAGGCGGAAGGCGGCACGTCTTTGCTCTGGAGCGCGAGGGCGCGATAGCTCTTGGCGTCGAGAACGCCCGGCCCGTCGGCGACCGCCGCCGCCCAGCCGGAGAACGCCTCCGCCGGCACGACATGGACCGTGAAATTCATGCCCGGAAAGCCGGAGCCGCTGTAATGCGCGCCCTGGCCATAGAGCTCGCCCGGCCGGTCGGCCTGGAGGTTGAGCTCGCTCTCCATGCCGTTCATCGCATAGATCATCGAGCCGAGCTGCGGCACGAAGAAGACGTTCATCACGCTCGCCGAGGTCAGGCGGAAGCGGACCGGCGTGCCGGCGGGGATCGTCAGTTCGTTGACCGTCGCGATCCGCTGCGCGGGATAGATGAAGAGCCATTTCCAGTCGAGCGCGACGGCCTCGATCTCCAGCGTCTTGTCGGCCGGGCCGAGCGGACGGCGCGGGTCGAGCGCATGCGAGCCGTAATAGATGAGCCCGCCGAGAAAGAGGATCGTCAGCGTCGGGATCGACCAGACGATGAGCTCGATGCGGCCCGAATAGGTGAAGCCCGGCCGGTAGCGCGCCTTGCTGTTGGAGGCGCGGAACCACCAGGCGAAGACGAGCGCGCCGATGATTGTCGGCACGACGATGACAAGCATCACGGCGAGCGAATTCAGGAGAATCTGCCGGTTGCCGTCGCCGACCGGACCTTGCGGATCAAGAACCCCGCCGCCGCAGCCCGCGAGCAGGAGCCCGCCCGCCACGAGCGGAAGAGTGCGCAGCATCGTCCTCACATCCTAGGGCCCCGGCTCCATTGCAGAAGGCGCCCGACGAAAGGCGCCTTGGCCGGAACTAGGGTGAGGCCGGAATGTTCCGTGGGGGCGGTGCTAGGGCGCTTTGAGTGGTGTGCTAACTCGACCGCCACCTATTGATTGGCTAGCGCCGACGGTGACGGCCTCCTCAAACCCGCGCGCTGCAGGCCGCCGCAGCAGAGACACTGTTGCCCAGAAGCAACCGAAATCAGGCGGCTACTTTCCGAGGCTCTCAATCAGCGGGGGCGCACTGGGCGTGGGGTCAACAATGGGTCGATGACGATCTTCATTCCAGCTGGCCGATAGCCGTCATGACGCATCTTGTCGACCGTGGCATGACGGACATATTCGTACTTTGCGCCGCTACCGAAGCGCTCGACAAAACGCTTCAAAACGAGACGCCCGCGGAACGTCTTGCGCCAAGTCCCGTTCCGCAATTCTTCCCTACGATCCTGAAGTATCTTTTCGCAAAGACTATTTAAGGAGACCTCCGAAAGAGCGCCAACAGCCAACTCATCAATCCGTTCACGAGCTATCTTAATGGAATTATGATAATCTTGCCCTATTGTTCTCGACAGCGGACTCACTCGTATCTCTGCTGCTCCCACAACGAGATCATTAACGTGGCTCTGGATCGAATGGAGAACTAGTTTATTGATTGTATCTGCAGCGCAGGAGGTTAGCTCAGATTCTACGTCCTCTTCCTTAAGAGTAAGGCTGGGACCCACGATCGAGCGGATGGCTGCGAACAAATACTTCGGTTCAAGCAAGAAGTTTTCGATATGATAGGCGTCCCACCTAGCTTGCCTTACGCCGCTTGTCGTCAGGCCTCTTTCGTCGTCTTGGTCGACTATCGAGTATATCTCCATCCCCGGTAGTCGGCCGGCCTTTACGAGTGATTCGAGAAGACCGTGAAGACCGCGAACGCGTACTTTATTGGTGCCGGATATAAGGTTGGCTGTTTCAGCGAGTTCTGGGAATAACTCACTGGTCATCCATAAATCAAATTCGGCGTGCTCACCTTCAAATATTACTACGCGACCGCCTGGCGTGTAGGAGGCAAGATCACCAACCAGATCAATTATAGCCTTTTCAAGCTCCATATCAACGCTGATAGATTGAGCCTGGTTTCTAGCGTCTGCGGCATACGCGATTGGCGTAACGTGAAAGACGCTGAAGCCCTTTCTGCCAACGCTATCGCGAAGAATGGCATCGGAATGTGTTATCAGCCAGATCTGATCGCCAAGTGCCGTGGCAAGATGTCTATGATAAAATGTAGCTAGCTTACGAGTAAGCTTTGGATTGAGATGAAGCTCTGGCTCATCAAGTAATATTACAGAATTTCTTGGAGCGGAGCTTCGAAGGCGAAGGTATCCATATAATATTTCTTTCTCACCGGAACTGAGTTCGTCGAGGTCATGAACTTCGCTTCCCTCAACACGAACAGGAAATCTGAGAGATCCTTCCCCGTCGGCCTGTGGGCCAAGAAATTCCTTGTGAGGAAAGAAATCTGAAAATAGTTCCTTAAGCGTGTTAGTGAGATCAGCAGTGGAGGCAATTGGATAGCCGGCCTTGGCGGCCAGAGCCTCTTTGACATAAGCCGCTGCCATTTCACTTTTAACGTTTCCGTATTTTGAGTTGTAATTGTAAAGGGCACTTTGGCGGCGTTGCTCATCACTTGATTCGATGCTTACATTGATATTTTGGAGCGTCTCGCGACCATATAACCTGTGAGGTCCGTGGTAATCGACAACGCCAATGTGATGAGGGTCGAAGGTGCTAAATACGAGCTCAAGTACTTTCGATGGATTAAACTGGGGAATCGAGCCTGGATCGACGTACACACGCGCAGTGATCGATTCAAGGTCGATTTCTTTGTCAAAAATCTGCTTATCCTCAGCGGCCTTCTGTAAGACCTCCGGCTGGCGGGATCTGAACTGTGATGTGAATGGAGCAGCGTTCAGAGTTCTCCAAGGGTAGATTTCGGGCACTACAGCTCGCCACGCCTGGTCTAATATTAGCCTTTCGGAACGTTCCTTAAGGAATTCGCGCTCTGCCTCATGAATCGAGACGTCAATCTCTATCGTAAGAGGCAGGGCGGGATTGTTGAAGAGCTTTAGGAAGGCCCTAGGATCGTTTGCAAAATTGATCTGGAACTCGTTGAACCATTGATGAAACTCGTTTTGCTGATACCCGCCGTAGACTGATTTCACCAACCTGATGGCATCGAGAACGCATGACTTTCCGGACCCATTTTGGCCAGCGAGCACCACGATCTCTTGCAGCCCGTTCAATTCAATAGAGCGTAGCCCTCTAAAGTTCTCAACAAGCACTCGGGTGATACGCATGAGACAGTCCTCGGTGTCGCACGTAGACAGTTGCCAGTTCGCAGCCTGATTATTCTATTTCTTCGCGGGGCAAAAATCGAGGTTGAGGCTGAGTGCGCGAGCCGACGGCAGCCTAAATGGACCAAATTTATCCAATTCTCCAAAGAAAGGCGTCTGCTAGAGAGTTGTCGTTGAGCTCGATTTCGCTTCGTCTTCGAGAGGCCCGGCGCGATTCGAGTCTGGTTTCGACTGATCGGATAACGGCGCCAAATCGAAATCCGGACATCACCCATGCCCCGAACATGTGCGTTTTCGGGGCTCGATCGGCGGAGGCGGTGTCCACTCATTGCAGCCTCAGCGGGGCCGAAGCCGCTGCGCCTGCGTCGTTCAAGCTGCCTTCGGCGGTTCTGATGACCTCTCGACAACATCGCCTATGCCCGCGCCCTAGAACCGCGCAAACCGTTGCTCGACCTTTTTCGCGAAGTGTTCGCGCGCCTCCGGCGAGATCTCGTAGATGGAGTGCTGCGCGAGATAGAGGTGCTTGACGCCGCGGCCGGCGCAGGTGGTTTTCAAGCCGCGCAGCAGCACTTTTCGCGCCGGGTCCTGCATCAGGAGCTTGTTGTAGAACCAGGGCGAGCCGCAGGTGGTGACCACGCCCATCCGCGTGAGGTTCGAGAGGGCCGGCTTGATCAGGCCTCCGCCCGGCGGCTGTTCAAAGGCGATGCCGGGGCGCCAGACCCGATCGAAATAGCCCTTGAGGATGGCCGGCATGCCCGACCACCAGGTGGGGAAGCAGAAGACGCAGGCCTCGGCCCATTGCAGCGCCTCGATATAGACCGCGAGGTCCTGCGGCGGCGGCGCTGGCGGTTCCCCGTGCCCGTGCCATTCCTCCGCCCCGAGCATCGGGTCGAACTTCATCGCATAAAGGTCGAAATCGATGACCTCGTCGCCCCTGGCCTCGAGCGCCCTGAGGATGCGCTGGTGCAGCGAGGCGTGGTAGCTGTCGGCCGCCGGATGCGCATAGACGACATTGACCTTCATGGCATGCGCCCCCTGCGCCCCGTCGGATCAGTCCGCGGGGCGCATCGCCGGATTCCACACGACTTGCCGCAACTGTCCATCGCGGATCGCGAAAATATCCGGCGTACCCGCCGTAGGATGTTCCGAGCCGGCGGCGGCCGGGGCAGGCGGTGATCCCGCCCCCGCCTTGGTGCGCTGTCTCCGCTCAGGCCTTCTTGGCGAAGGCCTGCAGCTTGGCGATGAAGTCCTGCATGATCGGGTTGCGCTCGACATAGGTGACGTAGCGCATCAGATGCCGGCTGCGGTCGGTGCTGTAGGTGAGGTTGTCGGTCATGATCGGCGTCGGGACGAGCACGCTCGGCGTCCAGCTGTCGTCGATGAGCCAGGCGACGGCCGCCATGTCCCAGATCTCCTTGGCCCAGCCGGTGTGATCGTCGGCATATTCCTTGAACCGCATCGCCAGGAACTTGCCGATCTCGCCATAGGGCTCGACATAGCGCTCGATCTCCGGAACCGTCGAATGCAGATGCGAGACCACGCCCCAGCAGGGCAGGATGACGAGCGGGACGCCGGAATCGAACAGGACCTGCGTGCCGCCGATATCCTGCTTGAGGTTGAACTCCTTCTGGTTCGGCCATTCGAGCGAATTGCCGCCGAGCCAGACCACCACAGTGCGGTCGATGATGTCCGGCGCCTTCAGGAGCGCCGAGGCGATGTTGCTGATCGCGCCGATGGCGATCACATAGAGCGGGTCGTCGATCGAGGCGCTGCGCGCCCGCGCGATGAGATCGTCGACCGCCGGCGCTTCGAGCGGCTTCTTGTCGAAGCCGACATAATCGGTGACGCCGCGATAGACGAAGCCCTCCGACTTGACGTCGAGCCGCTCGAGCAGGGCGAGGATCTCGCCATAGCTGAGCTCCATGCCATCGCCCGGTCCGGTCGAGCGGCTGTTGAAGAACGGGCAGGCATAGATCGCCTCGAGCTGGATGCGCTCCGGCGAGAGGATCGCCTGCACCAGCGCGAACTGGTCGTCGATCTCGTTATAGGTGTCGGTGTCGAGAACGGCGCGCAGCTTGCCCTTGCGCGGAGCGAGCAGCTTGAGGCGGTCGGCGTCTGTGAGGGCCAATTGTTGTCTCCCGTTGAATAATGTTGAATTCTGTTGAACGAGCCTATTCCTTCCCGCCCGTCGAGGCGACAGAACTCGTGAAATATTGCTGGAACACGACGAGGATGATCATCGGGATGAGCGAGACGAACATCGCGCCAGCGAAGATGACGCCGAAACTGACATCGTAAGCGCTGGAAAACTGCGCGATGGCGACCGCCGCGACCTTGAGATCTGTTCGTGGCGCGATCAGAAGCGGCCAGAGATAGGCCTGCCATTGGAAGATGAACATGATGAGGCCGGCGCTGATCAGTGCCGGGACGCTGAGCGGCAGGTAGATGCGCCAGAAGATCTGGAAATAACCCATGCCGTCGACAAGCCCCGCCTCACGCAAGTCCTTCGGCAAACCGAGGAAGAATTGCCGCAGCAGGAACACGGTCAGCCCGTTGCCGATGCCGGGAAGGATGAGGCCGAGATAGGTATTCTGCAGTCCGAACCCGCGCATGACATTGTAGAGCGGCACCGCGATCGCGTCGAAGGGGATCAGGAAACTGACGATCATGACCGTGAAGACCAGAGACCGCCCAGGAAATTCGATCACGGCCAGCGCGAAAGCGGCCATCGCGCAGACGACGAGGCCGCCGGCCACGGTCGCGACGGCGACGAAGATCGAATTGAAGATCGCCCGCGCGAACGGGCTCATCCACAGCGTAACGATGTTGTCGAATGTAACGCGGTTCGGAAGGAAGGTCCAGATACGCAGCGGCGAAAGATAACGGAAGATATCGTCTTCCGGCCGGAAAGCGCTGATGCACACCCAATACAGTGGAAATACGAAAAGGAGCCCGAACGTGACGATAAGCACCATCTGGAAGCTTCGGCGCGCGCTCATATTCATCGCGACTGCTCCCCGCTGTCATTCATGAGGCGGAACTGGACCAGGACAACAATCAGAACGAGCAGCACCAATACAACGGTCGCCGCCGAAGCGCTGCCTCTGTCGCCCTGCAGAAAAGCACGAGTATAGACCTCGTTCATGATGAGATTCGTCGATCCCTGCGGCCCGCCTTTAGTCAGGATCTGCACCGGCGCGAAGACGAGGAAGTTCGCGACGGTATCGGCGACCAGCACGAAAGTCAGCGGTCTTCTTAGTTGCGGCAGCGTCACATAGCGGAAGCGTTGCCAGCGATTGGCGCCGTCGATCGTCACTGCCTCATAGAGCGATTTCGGGATATCCTGCAGGCCGGCAATGAGAAATGTCATCCAGTACCCGACGCCAACCCAGCTCACCATCAGGATAATGCAGGCGAGCGCCTGGTCGGGCGATGTCAGGAAAGGCTGCGGGCCGATGCCGAACGGCGCCAGCACCGCGTTGATGAGACCATCCGGTCGGAAGGCCACCGCCCAGATAACGGCCGAGACGCTCTGCGGGATTGCGACCGGCAACAGGATGAGCGTGCGCCAGAAGCCGGTGGTCGGCAGGCGGTTGTTCATCAGTAGCGCGAGGCCGAGTGCCGCCGCGATCTGCAAGGGATTGACGATGACCGAATAGATCAGCGTGATCCAAAGCGA
>Ga0209930_1001459_pt1 | contig 36933 bp, 41 predicted proteins | sample ThiBiot_500_biof_2_FD_183948 | JGI IMG/M metagenome (GOLD analysis project Ga0209930, IMG submission 183948) | Wastewater bioreactor microbial communities from Cape Town, South Africa - Thiocy_cont_500_biof (SPAdes) | ecosystem: Engineered > Bioreactor > Thiocyanate-remediating >... | reverse complement strand
ACCACCACCACGTATGGCTATTTATGTTGCGCATATGGTTAAAACGAAATGGTATCCAGTTGACAAAACTGTCGAGGAAATTATCGATTTTTTTCAACGTGTACCTGAAACAGGAAGAAAATTAATGCATAAGAAATTTCTTCCCAATAGAAATTGGTGCTATTTTGAACAGTGCGATCCGATTGATACAACGATGTATACTCCGGTGGAAAGTGTTTCATTTCAACGTTGTTGTGCATCGAAAAATCGAACGGCTCCAGTTATTGGACTGGGTCCGACGTCTACGCATGATGGACGTGGAGGAACAGGTCCTCCAATCCATCAACATACGCAAAGTCTTGCCTGTACGAATAAAAAAGAAAACGACCGAGAACAAATGGGTGTACATTCATTAAGAATACGACTGTGGCTCGAAAGCGCTGCAAAACACAACGAAGGCAGAGATTTTGTTAGCTATGATCTATTAATTCCAAATTTAGTTTAAATATATTTCTATGTAAACTTTTCGACAGGCTGCATTGTTTTATTTTTATTGATTAGTTTTTGAATAAATAATAGACAGACACAATGTTTTGAAAAATTCGTTTGACGACATTGAGCGTCATCTCTCGTTAGTTTTTTGCATATTCTCCAAACAATCCAATCAACTTCATTTGCAAGTATCATCAAAAATTTTTCTGCACACGGACCATTTCTACTTACTTGTATTCGATTGCTATGAAAGATTTTTTAATTTATTTCAGATTAATTCCATCATGTCGAAAAACAAAGGACGAAAAGAAAAGAAATCTGCCACATCAGGCAAAGGAAAAGCAAAGTCAACATCACATTCGCTATCTCTAAAAAATCGTACATCATCCAAAACAGCTACTGACTCAATCAATGGCGCTAAAATTCGTTCTCAATCGACGGTTAAACGTCTGCAAATGTATCGTGGTGGCAAACCAAAACGTAATTCATCGGGCAAGATCGTTCAATCTGCACTCTTTCAAGAACGTCTTCCATCGGGTACTCAAGCCCGTGTTGCACCCAATCGTCAATGGTTCAACAACAGTCGTGTTGTGACTCAATCATCGTTACAAAAATTTCAATCAGCACTTTCAACGACACTTGCTGATCCCTATCAAGTTGTTATGAAACAAACGCAATTACCTGTGACTTTACTCAATGAAAAAGCTAAACAAAAACGTGTTCATATACTCGATGTGGAATCGTATGAAACAACATTCGGTCCTAAAGCACAACGAAAACGTCCGTCACATGTGCCCGGTGGCGACAGTATGGAAGCTTTAATGGCACATGTCGAACAAAAACAAAGCGATTATGATCAAGATAAAGATCTTGATTTAGTTCGAGAAGATGACGGAGTCAAACAAGAAACTATCAATCCATTATTTAAAGCTGGACAAAGCAAACGTATTTGGAATGAACTCTATAAAGTTATCGATTCGTCGGATGTTGTTATTCAAGTTCTCGACGCTCGAAATCCGGAAGGCACTCGATGTCGTCAAGTTGAAGCGTATTTAAAAAAAGAAAAAGCTCATAAACATTTAATTTTCATCTTAAATAAATGTGACTTAGTACCGGTTTGGGTAACACAACGATGGGTGGCCATACTCTCTCAATCTCATCCTACACTTGCTTTTCATGCTAACATGAAAAAATCATTTGGTAAACAAGCATTAATTCAATTGTTACGACAATTTTCACGTTTGCATCAAGATAAAAAACAAATATCCGTTGGTTTTATCGGGTAAACAGTTCGATATTTTTTTTCATTTTATTTTCATCGTTTTTCTTTTGTCAGATATCCAAATGTTGGTAAATCATCCGTTATTAACACATTACGTTCACAAAAAGTAACTCTATTCGATTCTCGAAAATCTTCAAAAAACTGTCGATGTCAATTCCTTTAGGTTTGTAATGTTGCGCCAATTGCAGGCGAAACCAAAGTTTGGCAATATATAACTCTGATGAAACGAATCTTTCTCATCGATTGTCCGGGTATTGTCTATCCAGCTGATGATTCGGAAACGGACATTGTTCTCAAAGGTGTTGTTCGTGTTGAAAATGTTCCTCAACCTGAACAATACATTGACGATGTTTTGAAACGTGTCAAACATGAATATATTCTTAAAACTTATTCGATCGATGATTTTACAACATCCGAAGAATTTCTCGAGAAATTAGCGAGAAAAATGGGCAAATTATTGAAAGGTGCTGAGCCCGATCTACCGACAGTTGCTAAAATGGTTCTCAATGATTATCAACGTGGTAAATTACCACATTATGTTTCGCCACCTGAAGATCCAAATCGTCCGACTTCTGATGAATCGTAAGAAGAGAGAGAGAGAGAAAACAAAACTGAATGTTGACTTTTTTTGTTTTTCAGGAAAAATGATGGCGAATCAATGGGAGTTGAAAATGAACCCGAAGATGATTTGAAAGTCGAACCGAAATTCAAAAAAGATCGAACCAAACTACTAGCCAAAGGCAAGAAAAATGTTCCCAAACGTCAAGCCGATGATATTTACGACAATGTCAGCGACGATGAAAATCTTGCCAAGAAGAAGAAGAATAAAAAGAAAAAACGTTAAACCCTCTTGTTTTGTTTTGTTTCTTTTTTGCTGTTTTCAAACAAAATAAACAACAAAAAGAAATGTTCTGTTAAAAGATCAAGATATATATATATATTTGTTTTTTCTTTTAAAAGAGAAAAAAAAACGACATACACATAAAAATGGAAACAGACTGGAATGACACAACAGAAAGATTATATGAACGACTAGAAGAAACATTTCTTGTTCTCTACAAAATCATTTTGTTTCACTTTTTTCTCAATGACTGACTATTTTGTTTGTTTTTTGGTACATGATTTAAGCCGTATTTTCAAGCATAAGCAATGTAAGTAAAACAGGTAGAATATGTTCGTAATGTTCAATGGGTGTACCTTGCAATTTAATATACGAATTTCGACTTAAATATTCGTATAAAGTAAGAAATTCGACCAAGCCAAGTGTTTCTTCGAGATATTTTCTTAGGAGATTGATTTTTGATTGTCGTGATGATTTTAAATGTGCTGCTGAATAGAGTGCATTGAATGTATCATTGGATGTTAATTTACGTTTATTCGAATTGAAATTCATTGTTGATGAATGTTCGTCTTGATGATTTTCCGATTGAGATTCTAATGGAAGTATCGGTTTGACATTTGTTATTGGCGATGAAGATACATGTTCACGTTTGACTTTTTTCGTTGGATTCGATGATAAATCTAACAGATCGGTGGTATTGTTATTGTTTGGAATGAGAAGACCTTTTATTTTGCCTTTACGTAAGCTCATACACGAGAATTTCCCGTCGATACCAGCCTTTTGCATGGCTTGTTGAACTAAAAGATCGAGACGATGTCGACCAGCACGAATTGTTTTATACCAAACACGTTGATCATTCGTCGTACGTGGTACGAGATAAAATGATGCATCCGAATTCGAACATTGTGTTGGCCGATGATAAATAAACAAACGTAGACTTGCAACAGGACATAAATTCGGTTGTGTTGGATTGACATATGCACGTGAATTGGTATTAATCGATCGTTTATATTCAATATATTCCATTGATGTTGTTGGATCGGTTTTGATTTGTAAATCGCCCCATAATAACGAACGATTTATTGTCGATTCATTGCCACGTTGATCGAAATATTTCGAATTATTGATTAATAATTCTAATAGTAAACCTTCGGGCGTATCACGTGTGATAATATTCATTCGACGAAGTAAAAGTTCATGTTCGGATGTAAATGCTTCGACTTTGGAATTGCTGAGATTTTTCGTTGGCTTCGCCCATGTATCGCGTTTTTCTTGAATCACTTCTCGACACGGTGCAAAAACAGGCGATTCGAGAATATTATACGAATATTTACGTGATTTTAAATAACGTTCAATTGACAACATAAAACTTCTCAATGTATCAGGTTCATATTCGGTATTATCAGCTTTTCGAACATTGCCAAAATAATGTTTTAAATATGTACATAATTGTTCAGGTTTGAGTTCATCAATTGGACATTTCTCATTGAATGTATCTTCTAAATACAATGCAAAACGTCGTACTTCATGTTTAGTTTTTCGTATTGTATTATAGGAATTCGTTCCTGAACAAATAAGAAATCGATTGGAATCCATTCGTTGATTAGCTAAACGTGATAAACGTGCAGCAGCCGCAGCTGATGATATTGGTTTAGTTGTTGATGCTTGTTGACTCATTTGTAAACGTTCATCATCATCGCCTTCGTCTTCTTCGTCGACATCACTTGTTAATGGCGAGATTTCTTCGTCAAGTTGCAATTCTTTTTCATTTTCTTCATCATCTTCTTCGGTCACATTGGCCGGTACATTCATTTCATCTGTATCAGCACCGAACAATTTTATCATTTGATGAAAATCAGCAAGAGATGTAGCCATGACTTTTGGTTGGAATGAATGAGTGAAATACAAATAAAACAAAAAAAAACAAAGAACTGATATCTAAAACGAAAGGATACGTTCGTTTCGATGTGTTTACTTAAGCTGAGACACATCTTCGTGATACAGACATGAGAATAGAGCTCATCCTCGTCTTTTCGAACAAAGAAACAATAAATCAGGTTTTCATTTCGTTATGAATTGACCTTTCACAACAATGTCGATACACAAATGACACACACACACAACGACTGATAGCCATTTGTACCATCTGTGTATGCGACTGATGTTGCATATTAAACTACATTTAGTCGTCGATATCTCAAAAACATTCACATTTCGTTGGTGCATACCTACCTCGAGTCTTATTGTTTTTGTTGTCTACGAACAAGGGTTCACTTTTACGAGCTTTGACTAAGAGGATATAGAAGAAGAAGAAGAAAAAAATTCTTTCTCTTATCGATGCTGCTGATAGTTCACCAACAAAAAAAAGAGGGGGACGACGAAGCAAAAAAAAGAAAAGAGATGAACATATCTCTATATCCATCTTTTGTCGTTCACTGCTATTCTCATTCGATGCTGCCTCATATTTCCTTGTCGTTCGTCATCGTCTATCTTCTTTTTTTTGGTGTGCCCGAGATAGAAAGTTCAGAAAAAAACACACATATATATATAAAACGAGAGAGAAAGAATGAGAGACTAACCATTTCTTTCCTTATGTCTGTCTTCGTCTCATATCTTGGAATAGTGAACACACACGCATTCAGTTTTTTCCTTCATCTCTCGTCGTATATCATCAGAACGAACAGAAAAAAAAACGACTTATTGATGAAAAATGTTCGTTGGTTCACACGCATAAAAAAAAAGAAGCAGACGCGAAGAAGAGAAGAATGGAGAAAAGGATATACGATTGAATCGAGCAACAGTATTGGGATTAAAAAAAAGTAGAGAAAGAGAAGAAGAAGAAAAAACGTTCATATGCATATGTATGATTACCTGTCTCGGGCACTCGTGATCGACTGATAGCGATAAAAAAAAACGAAGAAGAAGAGAAGTAACAACAACCTTCGATTTTGACCAAATGTCAAATCTCGAGATATCTTCGACTTTTTTTTGTGTTCGAACAACCAGTAGTCTAATGCCTTTCACATATACATTTGCATCTATATGTTACGAAATGAATGTAAACACGAAATGCAACGAAGAGGATACACTACTTGCTGATCAATACGAAATTTGATCTATCGAATGATAACGGATCGACGCGAGCAATTTTTTTCTTCTTCTTCATCAATACAACAGAAGAAAAAAAACGCAAGAGAAAGAGGAGAACAACAGAAGAGATCCCTAGTCACTGATAATGATGGACGATCTTCTATGTCTGTTGCTCTCGTTTTTTTTACGATGATTATAGGTCAACTGCGTGTCAACATCAAATTGCTGTAGTCTGCCTTCCTTCTTCTTTTTCTTCTTCTTCGTTTTTTTGTCAAACAGATCATTCTCTTTCTCCCTCTCAGTTTTTTTTTCTTCCTTATACATTGAGATATACGACATTATCGTGGGCGCAGAGCGTAAATATCGAACGACAATGCTCATTAATTTAGTGCCAAAGAAAAAGAAGAAGAAGAAAAAGACATACATCAAGATGCGTTCTTCTCTTTACCTATGTCCATATTTACTACTGATCGCACGACTCACCTCATTCTCGAGTTTTTTTTTCGTTCTCTAATTAATTGTATGTATGCATAGTATCCTTTTCGATAGTAGTAATACACTTGCTGTTTGTATATGCATCGCACATGTTGGATTGTAAAAAAATACACATACAGTAAACGCGAAACTCTCATTTCTTCTTTTTCTCTGTCGCTATAGCAAACAATTTCAATTCAGTTATTCTCCATTCTGCAGCTGTCAATACTATCAATAAAAGCACGATGTAAAAAGGCAACAAATATATATATATGGATATTGAAAGATTTTTTTATTCACTTCTCTCTCTCTCTCACTCACTCTCTCTTTCTATCGACACATTTTTGCCCGATCAACAAACAGCAACACTCTCGGCTTTTTTACCAGTTTAAACAAAAGACTGAGTGAGAAAAGAAATAAAAAGAAGAAATTCTCGTATATTTTTTTAACAAATATATATATATATATATGCGTGTGTGTGTGTGTCAATCGTTTATAATCTATATAGTTGATATTCCGGGATTTGCCTTCTAGGCAATGTTGATTCTGAAGAAGAAGAGAAAAAACTTATCAACGATTAAGCAAACGAGTGAATGAGCAAAATGGAAAGCATATTATCCGACGCAGGTGTAAGCAGATGGTGGGTAATCGAGAAAAATGAATGACGGTAGATACAAATATATATATATATATGAGTGTTCTACTCGATATGTAATCTCAAGTAAAGGCGATAGGTGTTCAATAAAAAAAAACCGAGAGAAAGAGAAAGATGCCTTTCAGGCTTGCAGTTAGTCGGAGAAAAAAAAGATGATAATACGAGTAAAGTATGAAATAATTCTTTTTCTCTTCCCGTCGGCTAATATTTGACTCGCCTCTCGTTCATTTCTTTTTTTTATTGCAATACTATCACCTATAATACGACATAAGGGAGAGAAAAAAATCGAGAAAAGAAAGAAGGCCACTTAATTATGGACGATGTTTACAATGGTATGGAATGTTTGAGATAAAGAAAAATGTAAAGAATACGAGAAAAAAGTCAGGATAAGCAATTTTAACAAGTTTTTTTTCTTTTCCCTGTTGCTAACAAATAAAAAAAAAGACGAACGGTAAAAACTAGTCTAACGATTTATACACAACATTTTCTTCCCTCGCTATAAAGTTTAACGTAATAAGTCTAAAAGGTAAATGAAATGTCGATCGAGAGAACAAACAATCGATATCTCAATTATATAATTACATCTTTCGATAAATCGAACTGACTTTTCATATTTATCATGACATTTCTTTTTCTTTTCGATCGATTTCTTAATCATATATATATGCAATAATATAATATGAGATTATCAAGTGCTTTTAATATAACTGAGATCTTCATTGGCTTCCCACCTCACCTGATTAAATCGTTTCGAAATAATAAAAAAAAACGAGAACGAGAAAGAAACAGAAATAATTGATAAATCAATTATCATACGCGTAGTATATTTATTGATCATCTTGTATTCATAAGCATCATCATCGTCTCGTACATTTTTATTCAAATGAAATTATGCAATGATTCTCGAGATGTGTTCTTTCTCTACTATGTATATCGCTAGTTTATTAATCATTATCTCTGACAAACATCGATGTCGATCTACTGACCGAATTTAAAACGTGTAAATTTTGTTTGATGAAACGATAAACCGAGGATAATTGATAGAGAGGGAGAGAGCGAGGGGATCTCGTTGCCGATTAAACAAACATCGATTTGACTATTGATCGAATGCGTAATAACACATGTTCTCGATGTGTAGACATCGTTGTTTACAATCGGCTCACCTGTATACAGACATATCGATGAATTCAGTTTTTATTCAATAAGATCATACAACATGTCTTGCATAATATCGATAATTTTGATTGTATTCTTTTCTTTTATTAAATTGTCAATACAATGTGATATTCAACCAACATTGCGGCCTTATCATCCTTGTTCTTTTATTATTACATCTCAGATTTACCATTGTCAACATGTCACAGTAACATCGAATGTTGATCAATGTTTCAATGAAGAAATGATATTCTTTTGGCATTATCCATTAGGTAATTTAACGTTAATATTACAATCAACAATGAAAGAACATTTTCAAGTAAATCTATCGAAAAAATTCTTCGTAGCAACTAAGAGAACAATTTCGAATATTTCTCATCTCTCATATGATCAACAATCTGAAGAACAACTTCGATATAATGAGAAATATGGAATGATTAAATTATTATCGAATGAAAACAAACAATGTATAATCAAATTTCAAACAAATCATTCGAAGATTTTCGACTATGGAACATTTATTCGAACAGTTGTTGTCTCATCTACTGATAAATAAAAATTGTTAAAGTTTAATTGTTTGATGTGAATTGTACGATGGACTGACAAAATCCGATTGAACCTTATTCGGTTCATTGTTAATAAAATCTTTGTCTTTATCATGTTGCCACCATTGACGAACAACAATATAAACCAAAAAACCAAGTAGAACGGCGAGAGCTGCACATAGGACAGCTAATGCAATAATAATACGTTGTTTTGTCGTGTTGTTCGTTTGATCGTTATCATTATTAGCTGAATTGTTGACTACACGACCGGATAATATCCATGAAGCATCTTGAACATTGTTTGTCGTTGTTGATAAAGGAATCGTTGTTGATTCTTCATCATCGTCATATTGCGATCGAGCTAATTGAAAAACTATAAAAAAAACGCCAAGAAAAAGTGAAATCTTTCGAGATATTTAAACATGTACTTAAATGAATTGATAGTAAATAGAAGAGAATATGCCAACAGAACATAGCGCTTTCAAAAATGTTTATGTATTCGTTTGAATATATTATCGTTCTTTCTCTGTGCCTTTTCTTTTTCTTCTTTGAATATAAAGAACAAAATATGAGATCGAAAAGATACACGGATAATTGAAATTGGATGGCAAAGTCGGTGACAAATGTTTCGAAATATCTGTGTTCGATGTCTCATTGCTCTTCTTTTTTCTCTTACATATATATTTGATATTGGAGAAAGAAAAAACGAACGATATATTATGTAGATAATGACGCATAGAATATGATTTAATAACCACCCTGATCTTTAAAAACTCGTTCGATGTCTGCATTATGTGGATTGACCGGTGGTAACCATTCAGGTTTATTTGCTTGTAACCATTGCCAAAGAATATCCGCCGTAACACCATGACCATACTGATTTATATGAAAACCATCGACAGCTTCGATTAATTGCCATGCTTCACCTCCTTGTGCTTCCCATTCTTTGATAGCTTGATCGAATGGAAAATCGAGATAAGCAACATCGAAATTACGTGGTTTATATGTAAACGTCGCATTTCGTACCGCGCCGGATAGATCAACAGCTCGTTGTGTTGTAAGATCTCGTAATGTTTCATTCGATGATAACCATCCATTACATGGAGAAACTTGTAAACATGTTAAATATGAATAAACTTGAGTATAGGTTATCGGTTCACCCACATGACCAATTGGATGAATACGATCATGTAAAAGATCATATAAAAGACTGCCGTTAGCTAAACCAGTCGTTAGAACATGACTACCTTTAGGCAATACTGTATCGAGATAGGCAAGGCCATTTAAAGTATTATTTAACATTTCTGGAACGGTCGTCATATGAGCAATTGTATCTTCATGACCGTTACAAACGTCATTGCCAACTAGTGAATAGATAACAATTAGAGGAACATCATTTTGTGGATCACGTGTCAATGATTTGGCAATATTAAGAATCGATCTGCTATTTGCACCATTGACAGCAATATTTTGATAATCACGATGATTGCAATGATCGAGATCGAATAGATGACCATAGATCGAACGAGTAGGACCTAAAATGATATTAGAAAAAAAACTTCTAAAATAATTTTCGAGCTGCCTTCGATATTTGGCCAAGTGATATTCAAATGGCCAGTTGTCGCTGATAATTGTGGCCAATCCATTTCATTTTCAAGAATAAACAATAGATGTTCGAATGCAGCTACAGACATTTGCCGAGCATCGAGCCATTGTTCAGGTAAATGAAAATGTGCTGAAATCGAATCTCCAAGAACAGCAAGGCCGATTCGTTTTGAATCATTGCAGAATTGTTGTTCGTACGAATGGCCAGTTGTTGAATCCATGCCAACGATTCCATTACAATTTTGATCGACAGCAACATCACCATTGACTGAACGTGCGCCCGGTCGAACTTTACTCGACAAATCATCGCAATCTTTGCCACGCCACGAACTACCACGTAAAGATGATTCCGTACCGAAACGATCGCCATCGATATCAACGAGAGGAACGTGGCTATTGAAGACATTCTCGAGAATTTTACAGATTTCTTTTATGCCAGGTATTTCGCATATTTTTGAATCGGTAACTGCAAAAATCGATGGGTGACGAAAACGAAGATCAGCTTCACGTTGAGAAACCGGTATTGATGATGAGTTTTTCGGTGAAAATAAACGACATTTTGGTTGACCAGCATCGTCCGTACAGATTTTCAATGTATGACAAATGACATCCGGCGTATCTTTATTTAAAAATCCTGCGATGATCACCGGACCTAAATATATGATCTCGTTTGTTTTTTCAAGTTTACCATTCAAAAATCTTACCCAAAAAGTCGACAGCAGCTTTACAATATGTTTTGAAATCATTTGGTAGATAATTACAAAATCGATCGATTGATTCAACGATTGTTTCGTTATAAAGTATCGATAGATGTTCAACGACACCCAGAACAAGTGTACAACTTAAACAATCGACACCACCATTAACGCCTCTTGCCGTACAACCATTGGCTATCGAAAGAAAAACAATAACGGAAAAATTAAACCAATTCAACATGTTTTTTTTTTTCTGTCTCTGCTATTCCATCTACATACACACACCTTTTTCTTTATATATAAATTATTATTTCATCGATGAGAAACACGAACTTCTGCATTCAAGAAAACATGTCGACATTCTCAGAAAAAAAAACTCAAAACAACAAAACTAAATTCGATAGTATCTTTTACAAAGATCAAAAGTCATTCATTCTCGTCTTTCACTGATAAGCAAACACTATAAATCTCTTTCGAATCGAACAAGACAGAGCAAAGTACATTTGCAATAATGTTCTTCATAGTTTTCTTCTTTGCATCGATTGATGCAAAGCAAATCCCATTCGATACAATCGTGAGTTTTGGTGATTCAAATACCGATACCGGTAATGTCTATAATTTAACAAATCATACATGGCCGTTGGTTCCACCTTATTATCAAGGTCGTTTTTCTAATGGACCTGTTTGGATCGAGAATTTAGGTGTATCAAATCTCAAAAATTACGCTCATGGTGGTGCTACAACTGATAATAACTTCATTCAAGGTTATACAGCGTCAGATACGAGACCAGTTCCAGGTGCTCGTCAACAGATTTCGATGTATTTCAATTTCACAAATCAAACAGAGAACAATTTCGAACGAATACTTTTTGTCATTTGGATTGGTGCAAATGATTATTATTTCAATCGAACATTAACACCATCGGCTGTTACTCAAAGTATTCTAAATTCTGTTAAAGATCTCCTAAGAATCGGTGTTAAACATCTTCTAATTCTCAATCAAGCACCAAGTCGTTTTGCATCTTTCAATGAACGAACTATCTTTCATAATAAAAATCTTTCATTCGCTATCAATCAATTAAATTCCAATCATAAAGAAATCTCTCTCAATCTATTCGATATTCATTCATTGATTTTAAACATATTCGCTAATAATTCGTTAAACACACAAGACTATTGTTGGCTTATAAACAATGGAAATCTTACAAATCGATGTTCGAATCCATCCGATTATGCCTTTATCGATCAATATCATTTCTCAGCACGAATGCATCGAATAATCGGTGATCACATTCAAAACTATCTTATTCATCGTTATACTTCTGGATTGCCGAACTTTTCCTATTCATTTTTTTATATTTTATTTGCATTAATTTTTCTTTTGACACATTGAAAAGAAAAAACCTAATCTTTGTCCATGTCGAACAAAGAATCGAATCGACCGATCGATATCTATCTGGTAAGCGACCTCTACGCGTAGACGACGTAGATATTATCTAATCTTTCCGAACAAAGAGACGAACGATTTGATATTTGAATATTTTTCAATAGTGTGTCTCCTTGTAGACAAAAAAATGAAGTTGTTCTATCTGTTGTTCTTTCTCATAAGTTTTCTTTCGACTGCGATTTCTTCGAATCAAACATCGAATTCCACAGCTACAATTGATCAATTTCTCATATTTTCAACGAATGAAGAAACAGTTATTAATTTTGATCCTAAACAAGGCTGGTTATTAAATGAACAAAATAAATTTCGTCTATTTATCAGTGGTGTAAATCTTCAAAATTCATCGATCGTTTTCTCATCATCATCGGACACATGTCAACAAGACTCACAAATCTCACCCGAATATCCACTGACATCGGCTGATATCAATTCCATTGAAGTTAAACTTGATAATTTCAAACAATCACATACAACTACATTTGTTTGTTTAATTCCAACGTTGAATTTAACATTAATAACAAATCAAACGAATCAAACGAATCTGTTCGATATTCAACCGGTTCATGGCAAACATTTTAAATTAATTCGAGAAAAAGATCGGATACCATTTGCAGCTAAAATCTGTTTAATTCTTATGTTATTCGTTGTTTCGGGTTTTTATAGTGGATTGAATCTTGGTCTTATGTCATTGAGTGTCAATGATCTTCGTTTAATTGCCGAATCCGAAGATAGTTCAATGCGTTACTATGCTAAACGTGTTCTTCCATTACGTCGACGAGGAAATTATCTTCTTTGTTCAATTGTTATTGCGAATGTTCTTGTTAATTCGTTGGCAACCGTTCTCTTAGATTCACTTGTTCACGGTCTATTCGCTGTTCTTGGTTCGACAATAATGATTGTTCTAATGGGTGAAATTATACCTCAAGCTATATGTTCACGTTATGGTTTAGTTGTTGGTGCACATACACATGTCATTACATGGATATCAATGATTATTACAGGTCTCATTTCATATCCATTAGGTTTTATTCTCGATAAAATTCTTGGACAAGAAGTCACAGCATCGTATACACGAGATCAAATTGCTGGTTTATTAACAAGAATCAGTGCTGATATTGAAAAACCAGAATTAGATGTGATTACAGGTTGATTAAGATAAGATTGGAGTTGATTTTGAATTGTTTGAGTATTTTTTATTTAAGGTGTACTTTCATTACGAAAGAAAACAGTTAAAGAAGCAATGACTTGGCTACCTGATGTGTTTATGCTTGATAAAGATCGAAAAACTGACGCTGAATTATTATTAGAAGTTCACAAACATGGTTTCTCACGTATTCCAGTTTATTCACATGACAAGTGAATATCACACTGTCGGTTTTTTTCTTTTGTCGTCATTTTCGTTCTATTCTAGATCGAATGTTATTGGAATCGTTAAACTAAGAGATTTTGCTTTAATTACACCTGAACAATATCATTTAACTGTCAAACATCTCATGGAATTTCATACTCGTAGGAAATCAATCGGGTTTTAGAGACATTTTCAATTGATTTCCTTCTTCAGATCCATTTGGTTATACGAAAACAACTGATTCACTGTACAATCTAATGCAAGAATTTCTTAAATGTAAAAAAAATTTCTATTTTTCGATATTGAAGTTTATAAAAGATGTTTTCTGATTTCAGCACATTGGCATATTGCTCTCGTTCAAGAATTGCGAAATGAAGAAGATAATGTTGATCCTGTATTTGCAACTGTCGGTGTGATTACACTTGAGGATGTTATTGAAGAAATGCTTCAAAGAGAAATTATCGAAGAAGCTGACTTCTTCAGTAAATACAATAGAGAGAAGAATTTCATATATTGTTTGTTTGTATTCTAGCGGATAATCGAAGAAAAATTCAAAGAAAAAGAGCAAAAACAATGGACTATACAGCTCTTGTTAAACGACCTATTAAAGGTATGAATTCTGTTCAAATAAACCGACAAATATCCATTATTTGTTGCTTTATTCAGGTCCATCAATTAGTCCTCAATTAAAAGTTGCTGTTTTTCAATTTCTTAGCACGAGTATTGATTTCTTTTCTTCATTTATTTCTCTTGTAAAGATTGTTTAGATGTCCCACAATTTACCTCTGGTTTTATTTCTCAAGAAATTCTCAAAGTTCTTCTCAATTATAATATCTACGCTATAATCAAACGTCAAGCTAGTCAAACATCGAACTCAATCTATCTCTATAAGAAAGGTTTTCGTTATGAATTATTTACTCTTGTCATGCAAGGCAATGCCGTACTCGAATCAGGCACCGAGAATATTATTTCCACTGTTGGTCCGTTCAGTTATTTCGCATCATCGGCTCTCCTAGCTGAAAATAAGAGTATCAAAGATGTTCACGCATTTCTCGATCATTTATTTACAACCAATTGCAAAAATGCGAATATGCTTCAATTATTCGATGAGATCTCGTCGATTTTCATACCTGATTACAATCTTATTGTGAATAGTGAATTACATGTTCTTCAAATTCATCGTCTTGTTTGGTTAGCTGCAGTACGTGCTACACAACGACAACGAGGAAATGATTCACATTATAGAAGAATGCATCCCGAACAACTACTTGCACATTCTTTAGACGAAATCGTAAGACATCAAAATGAATTTGAAATCGATTGATTGATTGATTGTTTTTTTGCTTCATTTTATTAGTCATTAGTCACACATGTTCCAATTGATAAAACAAATTTAACTAATTTTCAACGAATTTTTCTTAATAATAAAGGTTTAACACAACCATCAAATGGTATCGGTCATCAGAATACTCAAACATCATCATCTGTATTCGAAGTTATTCATTCGATTTCTCCGACTGAATCGAATCCACAAGGTTCAATTCATCCAAATGGTAATCTACTCGATGATCACTCATCGAAAGCATTATCAAATCAACCAACAATTGCTACGACTGTTCTCTGCAATCCAATTCTACTGACAATTCCAAGTTACAATCAAACAGCAACCAATGGGTCATGTAATGGCATCGCTTATAGTTCGAGTGATTCAACAAATTTAACTGAAAATGGTTTTAATTCAAGTATGCACATCAATCGTATATTCGAAGATGAAAATGATCATGAAAATTTGATCGATGAGACTCGTACACACAATCATCATCAAACATCACCGATTTTTCTTCCTCATGCACGTTCAGAAACAAATTTAATAAGTATGTCAACACCTTTAGAAAAAAAGTCCAATCATCTATCGAATTCATCGAATATTTCCAAATCATGTCAAGAATCCTACGATATCGGTTTAGTAAACAAAACAGGCAAATGTTCACCATCATAAGATTTTTTTTGCTCATTTATTCTCTGTATATTAATCGGATTCTTTGTCTTTTTTTTTAAATAATATATATCTATATAGAAAATAAAAACTAAAATTTAAATTACAAGAAAAGTATTGTTCGTTCATGAAAAGCAAGCAAATCAGATCGATAAACCAAAGACCGAGACGATCGCGTACATTGTTTTATTTTCCCATCTAGTAAAAAGGAAATTTTGTAAAAAAACAAGAAAACGATTTCGTTTTGTGAATTCTCCTACCGAACGGTACATGAACCATCGGTTGTGTTATCCCAAAAGCATGAACTAGCCGTATGTAAACCAGCTCCATTTTTCTGCATGATAACGCATGAAACAATATATTTAAAAGGTTTATTTAATTTCGTCAATGAATTTAAAATTGCTTCGACAATATTCGATGTCCATGTATTGATTTTTGCTTGTTGATACGATTGAGATCCAATTGTTGCTTCAATTGATTCTTTAATTATATTTGATACTTCATCAACAACAAAACTTGTTTCATTTGTATCATCCATAATTCGAGGAGAAAATAATAACAACAGCAACACACAATCTAAAGAGAAACAGAAGCAAAGAACGTGCATGTAGATTCGGTGAATAGAAAAAAAAAGAAAATGTTTCTTCTTCTTCGTCATCATCACGCGCTTTACTGCAAACAAATAAGAAAAAGAACGCTGTGTGTGTGTGTGTTACGCGTAAGACCGTCGAGATTGGTTGTTATTTGAAGAAGAACGACGAAGAAGATGGAGGTGGTCGTAGTAACTCTCGTTCTCGATGTTCAGTATGCGTAGGTGTTTCGATATGAATGAGACATAACAAATATACAACACGGCCTTGAGGAGAAAAATAAAAAATCACTGATTTTTTTTCTCGTTCTTATCGAATTCAATATATTTATTAGTTATATATTTTAATAAACTTCTTGACATTTGAGACCTCGATTTAATTAATTTGTTTAATCTCGATGAAGTTCTTTGTCTAAATCAATATAATTAAAATTCTATTGAAATCAATTGCACACAATGATGTGCTGATATCGATCACATTATTGGTTTTCGATTTTAATTATTCGAGAATATCTCAAGAGAATATTTTGAAAAAGGAGATAATGATGAACAAAAGAGATTGAAGATGATCATTCGAATAGAATACGAGCAGGTTGATAGACGATTAAAATGTTAAGTAACGGGAGTGAACAAACATGGAATGAAATTAAAGTTCAAGATAGTAAGAAAGAAAACTTTCAAAGGAAAATATTCGTTCTTTGCAAAAAAAAACATATTTATAAATGTAGAAATAAGCGAAGACAGAATTGAACATGTTGAAACAAGAAAATCAACGACAATTAAAAATACAACTGAACAATTCGTTATTTTGACATTACCACCGCCACCTGACGAACCTTTACAACGAGATTTATGGGCAAATAAAGTCGAATTTCTTCTGTCTGTCATTGGTTATGTAGTTGATTTAGGTAAGAAAACGATTCGTATGAGTTGAACGACGAGAGAGAACATTCATATAGGTAATGTCTGGCGATTTCCGTACATGTGTTATCAAAATGGGGGTGGGGCATTTCTTGTTCCATATATGATCTTTTTATGTTTCATCGGTATACCAATGCTGTAAGTTTGAAAAAACATGATTGTCTTCTCGATTTAATTCTGCTGATGAACTTAGATATCTAGAATTGTTTCTTGGTCAATTTTATCATTGTGGAAATATTACAATTTGGGGTCGAATAGCACCGTCGATGAAAGGAATTGGCATAGCTTCGTTTCTAATCGTAACTGCTGTGACATTGTACTACACAACTATCATAGCTCATGCAGTTTTCTATCTTTTCGCATCATTTCGCGAGATTATGCCGTGGAGTGTATGTACACATAGTTGGAATACACCGCTATGTTCCGAACGTATGCATAATCAGACAATGAACGAATTCAATCAAACGAAAGTTTCGTCTGCTGAAGAATATTATAATATTTACATGTTAGGAATTCATCGATCGAAAGGTTTAACAGATTTAGGTCATATTAAAGTCGATTTATTCTTATGTTTGATTTTAATTTTTATCTTAATGTACCTGTGTATCTATCGAGGGGTGAAAGGCACAGGGAAAGCGGTTTATGTCACAGCAGTTTTACCTTATATTGTCTTGATTATTTTACTTATCCAAGGTGTAACTTTAAACGGTTCACGTCAAGGTATTAAATATTTTCTCAAGCCAACATTTAAACGTTTGAAAGATATTAAAGTTTGGTATTCAGCAGCGAATCAAATTTTTTTTACACTCGGTCCCGGTTTATCCGTATTGACAACCTACGGTTCGTATAATATTTCAACAAACAATTGTTATTATGACGCATTGATATCGGTGATTGCCAATTTTCTTGCAAGTTTTCTTGCTGGTTTCGTTGTTTTTTCAGCTCTTGGTCATATGTCATGGCGTTTAGACAAACAAATTGAAACTGTTGTCGATCAAGGAGCAAGTCTATCGTTCATTGCTTATCCAGAAATTCTCTCGACATTTAAATATTCGATATTTTTCTCGGTTATTTTCTTTCTTATGGTGATTAATCTCGGTCTTGATAGTGATTTCGGTGGTTTAGAAGCTATGTATACCGCATTGAGTGATGAATATATTGTTTTAAAACGTCATCGAAAACTTGGAATGTTTGTCATGTGTTGTTTATTGATCATTGGCTGTTTACCAACGGTTACTTATGGTAATTCGAATGAAATCAATCAATAACTGCTTTGATTTTGTTTTCAGGTGGAAATTATGTTGTGCAATTTCTCGATCGATTTTCTACGGCACCAGCATTAATGATCGTTGTCATGATGGAAGCCATAGCTGCGAGTTGGGTATGAGAACATAGACGTTCTAACAACAATGAAGGAGTAAAATTTCATTGGTTTTTCATTCAGGTCTATGGAATCAACAATCTCGTTCGAGATATTCGAGATAATCTCGGTTTCGAACCGAATTATTTCTTTCGTTTGGCATGGAAAATTCTTTGTCCTATCATTGTCGTTCTTTTAATGATCCTTTCATTGACTGATACTAGTGAATTAACATATGGTAATTATGTCTATCCAACTTGGTCGATTATTTTCGGTTGGATTATGAATTTATCGTTTATACTTCCGATACCGATTGTTATTATTTATGTATTTATTTATCAGTCGGATCGAAAGAAAACATTTAAACAACGTTTGAAAGATTTATTTTTGCCGACAATTGAAAAAACTCGAGCAGACCTTGTACTCTCATCTTTAGCCGAACATTAATGTCGTTTCTTTGTTGTCAAAAAAACAAAAAAAAACTTATTCTTCTGTGTTGTTTCTCATCGACTGTATTTTATTTTATATACAACATTAAAAAAAAACAAATAAAACGGAAATCAATATTTATTTATGTATATATTGTTGATAGAGACGATTTTCTACTCGCGAGTATGTTTTTGTTTTTCATACGATCTTGATATTGGCAATGTTGAGAGTGTTGATAGACGTTTTTCTTCGGTAGTTATTTGTGTTTGTTGTCGTTGAGAAACAATTGGACGACAACAAAGAAAATTGTAGACAGCAATTTGAAAATCTGTTGATGTAACCCAATAAATAATAAACGAAACAACATGACATGTTGTAGCCAGATTTGTTAGACTCATTGTTATGATATTTCGATGGCGTTTTATAATTTTTCCTAATGAGATATAAAATATTGCAGACGGAGAAGTTAATAAAATGAAGAAAACACTGATAAATATCAATGTTTTACTTAAACGTGAGCCGTTCGTTGAAAGAAAACGTCGTGATGCAGTCAATGTTGTCGACGACGGCTTAAGTGATATTTGAGAACGAATTTTTGAACGTTGTGTACGACGTCGTGATTGATGTACATGTTGAATTATTGAAATATTACATAGAATCATCAGTGTGAATGGAATAAAATTATACAATAATAAATGAAGAATTTCCCAGAATTGAAAAAATTTCGATTGATAACATAAAATTTCTATTCGTGTTTGATTTGTTTGCGGATCAATTCGAGTAATTCGTTTACCATTTATAATTAAAATCGGCAGATTAATTAAACCGAATAGAATAATTGTTAACCAACTCAAACGATGAATAATTGTTGATTTCATAAAGTATTTACGAATACTCCAATCATGATGCAATGAAACACAACGTGCAAATGTTGCCAATGTTTTCAACCAAGCGGCACATTGTAGAAGAAAATAAGCACTATAGGAAATGAATTTACAAGTAAATAGTGAATTTTGTTCAAGATTTTTAATTGTAATCACACGTTGACGTTTGTAGATGAGTTCTCTTGTGGCAAAATTTAAATTCCATGTGAATGGAATTAATAATTCGACAAGTGCTAAATAAGAAAAAACGATAATTGTTGCATTGGAACGGTTCGGTATTAAACGTTTGAACACATAGAAACAAAGAAGATTAGCTGGCGTACCAAGAAGAATTAATATTAATGAATAAAGACCAAAAGTAAATGAAATTATTTCAACAATAGTCTTCATTTTCTAATTGAAAAAGAAAAACAAACGAAATCAAAATGAAAGTATCAATATCTCCAATAGGTATTGATTGATGGTGGCTTTTTTTCGTCTTACCAGCTTGACAAAAAGAAAAGAATAATAAAACAGAGAGAGAACGAACTATTCGATGGTCTAGAGTTAAGTATCAATGGTTCTCTTTCATCAAGTATTTTTATCTCAATAGAAACAACTCGATTTATGCGTGTATATATTGCCGCTATTCTAATCGTCGAACAGAAAGCAAGAGAAAATCTGTCTTGTTGCTTTGCTGAATTTTTTTTTTGTATCTGTTGATTGACACAAAGTTCGAGCTTAAATAATAAACATATTGTTAGAAGAATTTCTTATTATGATTGTCAAAGATGATTTACTCAGGAAGGAAATATTTAAATAACTATATCTTTTTAGAACGTAATCTCACGGGGATGAGTGAGTATTTTTGTTAGATGAGAGAACTAAACTAAAAAAGAAAAGAGAAACATTTGTATTTTCTTGCTTATTAATAATCAATGAGACGGCTTTTGTTCGAATAAATGTAAACGTTTATTTTGAAATATCGAGACTATTTTATTGGATCTACATTTATCATTTTTTAAGAATGAAAACTAATAAGCTTAAGTACTACTTATCGAGAGAATTATGTTTCTTTTTTTTGAAATAAATATATTTTCTACTGAAAAAATATTCACATTTAAATGTCAATGGGTTATTAACACAACGACAACTTTTCTTCCATGTCTAATCTCCATAATCACCAGATCGTAAGAGAAGAAAAGAAAGGAAAAGAATAGGCAAACGAACAGACAACTCATTCATCTCGATTATCATAGCAAACGACAGAAATCTAATCTAATTGAGAAATATGTTTAATCTTCTATCGACAAAGACTGTCCTTTTCAATGCATATTAATAAAATAGGATTATTATTTGTTAATGATCAGATGTTGGAAATAAAAAAATAGAGACGAATCTCGATTATCTTTAGATCAAATGACAGCACAACAGTTTCATTCTATTCTCATTAGCTTGTTTCGAATGTCATTTCAAATAAATAAAGAAATACATTATTCGCCACAAAGAGATTCGATGTTAATTATGTCAATGATACTCGCGAATAATAAAATAATAGAAAATACAAATGGGAAAAAAGAAAGAGAAATACAAAAGGCACATATTGTTCTAGTTTTTTGTTTTAGTCAATGCGTTTTTCATAGCTTGTAGACATTCTTGACTTGTAACAGCTTGAAAATATTCGAATTTCTCTTGGCTATTGTCTAATGAATCCAATCGAAGTAGATCCGACCAATACTTTTGTTTGGTTACTCGAAAACCTTCTAAAGGTCGTTGTGAAATCATTTGTAGCCATTGTTGAGCAAGTTCATCGGGTTGTTCTCCTCGTTGACAACGAATAGGAAATTCATTCGATGAGAATAAATTGGCATCGACAAGTAAACGATAAGCTAATTGAGGTTCAATTTGATGTCGAACGAGTTGCACAGCTTTCATTGGATAAGGAATACCAACAATCGGTCCTGTAATTCCAATACGAAATGGTTTACGTGTTCCAATTGCAATAAAATCGCAAGAAAGAGCAAGCATAAGTCCACCGGCAATTGTGTGACCATCAAGTGAACAAGCAACCGGTTTCGAACAGTACATTGGCGCAGTCATACCGCGACTCAATTTATCGAACACGAATTCATCGATTGCTGATTTTTGACTAGCAGTTGAAAGATTGTAAACTGTCGATAGATCAGCACCGGCAGAGAATGTTGAACTAATAATTAATTGAATACAGAACAAAAAAAAACAAGAAATGAAATTCTCAATACTTAAGATCTGAACGTAGTAGTACACCTCGAATGTCTTGTTCGACAGAAGTTTGATTGAAAACTTGAATGAGTTCATCTAACAATTCAATTGACATCGCATTCGCTTTCGGACGATTCATTGATACGGTTAGAATCGTATTTTTCAATGAAAGATTCAATGTTTTCCATGTTTGTTTTAAAAAAGACATTTTATTATATTTGACCGTACGAATGTACTTATATACTACTATTCGTAATCGTTGTGTTTGATTCGTTTATATCAAATAACAAACGATAGGATTCCTTTACAGATGGAGCTCATACAGACAGAATAGCATTTATTTTTCGAGAGTTTTTTTCATCGCTTGTAGACAATCGTTTCCTGAAATCACATCGATAAATTCCGTTTGTTGTTGATCGGTTTCAACTGTAGTATCAAGTGAGATACGATCACTCCACCATTTCTTCTTCGTAATTGCGAAACCTTTCAACGGTCGTTGAGATACAATCGACAACCATTTCTGTGCTAAATCATCTGGATTCTCACCGCGTTCATATCGAAATGCAGGTTCATTCGATGATACAAGATTAGCATCGAATATCAATCGATGAGCAAGTTGAGGTTCGAGTTGATGTCGAACAATTTCCAATGGAATATTCGGAAATGGTACACCGACAAGTAGCTCAGTTACACCGAGTCGAAAAGGTTTTTTCGTGCCCAATGCAATATAATCACAAGCAAGTGCGAGAATAAGTCCGCCAGCAATCGCGTGACCATCGACTGAACAAGCAACTGGCTTAGTACAACGAAGTGGGGCTGTTATACCGCGATTTAATGTATCGAACATGAATTTACGCAAAGGTGTTTTGTCGTTCGATGAAGAACGTTTGTACATATCGGACAGATCAAGACCAGCCGAAAAAGTCGAACTAAACGAATGGAAATACTTTTGTTTGTTCGAGACTAAATAAAATTCTACTTGAAATTCGAACGTAGATGAACGCCTCGGATGTTTTCATTGTTCGATGCATGATCAAATGCTTGTTCGAGATCGTTCATTAATTCAGTTGACATAGCGTTCACTTTCGGCCGATTCATAGAAATAATCATAATCGTTTCTTTCAACGAAACATTCAATGTTTTCCACATTTTTACTATAATATACTTCAACTATCTTTTTTGACCTTATTATTTTTATTTATTTGTCTATTTCTTCGTCAACAAACGAGATCGAACTTCAACAGATGGAGCACATTTAAAACCGAAATATTGTCGTATTTTATTTATTTGAATATATTTACCAAGAGATTTCGAAGGGGGGACAAGCTCGTATATATTTTGAATTTCTTTTTTCTCTGTGTTTATATTTGAAAATGATTGCATACGACAAAAAAAACGAACTGAAAAGAACTATATGGTGAGGAAAAATTTGACGACGATGATTGACTTGTTGATTAACCACGCATTGCATGAAATCCTTGGGATGTATAACGTTTATAATCCATCGATTTCGAATGAGAATATCTCGGATAGAACATCGATTGAAGTAAAAGACGACGAAATTCATTTCGACTTGGTAAATAATGATGTTCTTTCATCATTGGAACATATTCATAAGATGATGATGATGGATCATTATAATCGACTGATAATGGTAAATCAATATCGTACAATCGTGATGATGAACAAGTTGAACAAAAGCAAAGATATACAATTACGATCAACGTAAGAATATTCAATCGAATAGTTAACGACGAAGCAAGACCATTTGGTAGAAAAACAGCCATATCTAAAGCACAGAAAAGGCTGATTGTACTGGTTTATTTGTGCTTTGGTTTTTTAAAAGAAAAGAAGAAAATGAAAGGTTATTGTTTAGTTTAATTGAATAATTGAGGATGTAACAGCAAATTTCCTGTTTGTTAAACTATAATTCTATTTAGAATGCAAAAGAAAATGCAAGGGAAACAAGCAATCATCGTTTGTCTTTGAAATAATAATCCTTTATGTTCTCATCAAGGAGAAAAAATGAAGTTTCTCAATAGTCAAACAACGCATAAAAGTCGGCAAGGTGTAATTAAAAAAAAAGAGAGAAAAAGACATGATTTACCGACTAAATTCAACATCTTTAATCTCTCAAGAGCTGTTAAAGTGAAAGACTAGAGATGGCAAAAGATAATACACTAACATCTATTCGCCTATTTTCTTTCTTCTAATGCGAAATGACATGACCATAAGAACTTATTCAGTAGTATGATGTCGACGAAACTTTGAACAGAACAAAATTAAGTCTTATGATGACTAAGCATGACGAGCAGATTTATGGCTAACACCTACACAGTTCTTTTTCGATTGTCTCGGCAAGATAAGTAATTAAAAAGAAAATGACAATAACAAAACAAGGTTTATAAACAGCATCGAGAGCTAATATCTTAATTAGTTTTTCGCTTTTTTTTCCCTCAATGTCATTCATCCGATAAACGAAAGAACAACATCGAGTCTAACACAACGCCAACCTATTTTTCTTCTGAATAATTAAAGAATTCAAACTGAGAAAAGAATGAAAGCGAGATTGCAACTCGAGTATTTATACATATAGTATCTCTTTCGTCTTCTTCTATTCTATTTTAAGGCTACTTATCTTCAAGGAAATGACACTACAACGGAAATCATCTCGATAACATCCGTCTTCAATCGATCAAATTGATATTGCGATTTTCAATATAGACAAATATAGAAAAGCCGAACAGTCAAGCACCACCTACTCGTTTGATTCGTAATTTAATGATGTTTAAACGCGATAAAGAAAATGCCCTTAAAAACCGGGGTGTACGCTGTTTTTTTTGCTGTCATAAAGTTTAATTTATTTCACACTGTTTTGATATAAAAAAAGAAGAAAAAGATGATACATCTGACAGGGGGAGAAGAAGAAAAAAATGACTTTATATCACAGTTATAAACATTTCAAGAAAAAAAAGAAACATCGTTTTATATAAATAAGATTGAGTAGGATAAGAAGATGAACGTTGCTTTTCAGGATCAAAGTTTGATTTAGAAGAAGTTCGATATTGGCTAGAAAATCAACGATAAAATGACATCGAAATTTAACTTTCTTTTTAGTTACCGTAAGATGACGATGATGTTTTCGCAGTTGTTTGTTGCCAAATTGAATCTAGAATTTATGATTTATTTTTCTTGACAGTAAACATCGTTATTATCTTACCATCGACATTAATAAATGCTTTAGCTATTTTAAATTGATTTTCTGCTTCACATTCATAGAGTCCATTGGATTCAATCTAGAAAAATAGAATTCTTTTCTTTTTAATTTGAATTTATTTGCTTTTTTTTCATCCATACAGGCAATGAAAGAATCAATTGAGTTGTATAATCATTGACTTGAATTCGTTGAATATGTTTTGTTATTTCTGAACGATTTTGTTTCCATTTAGCTTGTGATAATGGACGTGCGATGATTGTACAATTGAGCAGAATTTGAGATGATAAATGAGTGAATGAAGATTGAATTGTAACTTCCGGTGGGACTGTATGAATAGAGAAAAAGACAAATCTTCAGCTATTCAAATATACACATATGTCTTTTCTTTTATTGCTCAAGATAATGACAGAAGGAAAGTGCTCTAAACATGTGTCCATCATCTTTGATGGGCCACCTACTGTTCAAGACAATGCATGAGTGCGCGAACATTTCGCCTTTTAACTAATTGAATAAGTTTTTTTTTTTCTTCAAAGAACCTACTAGCTGGAACTAACTGTCTTGAACGTATGTCACGTGGTGGAATTCCATTATCGGCAATACATTGATAGTTCGTTGGTGAAAACCGAGAAAAATTTCGAATTAATAATTGATTATGATAGTTGATAAAATTTCGATGATTATTCGTAGTTGGTTCGGTATAAATCCATTGAATATGTGCGGATGGATTGGCACGAACGAGACATTTTAGTATGACTTGTTCATTTTCGAGTAGAACATTGTGATAAACTGATTCGATTGTTATATCGATAATTTTCGGTGGTGCTAAAAATCGAAAGACATTCTCACAATCAGTGTGAATTCGTCATCTACTTAGAACAGTTAGATTAAATTGTTTTATGATTGTTAATGTTCGATTATTGGATGGCACACGGCATGTATATTCGCCGACATCATCATCTGACACATCGGTTATAATCAAAGTCCATGTCCATGCATAGCTAACAAAAACACACGAATGATTAAATTTTAAAAAAAACACAAAAACTCTTTACCTTTGTTCAATAAAAATACGATTTCGATCGCCTACTTGACTTGTTAATAAACGTCCCATGGGATCGTAAAATTCAGCCTGAAAACAGATTTTCTTTTCGCATCAATAATCAACGAGCAAGAACACGTACTGGTTTATTGGAATATTGTTCAGGTAGATCGCAGATAAACGTTGCTGTTTCGCCTGTATTTATCGAAAGATGTTCCATTGAATCATCGAATGAAGTAATTAATGTGAAGAAAAAAGAATAAATAAGTACACTTATAATCATCGGAAGATTTGCTTTTTTGACATTAGTACCTTTTTGTCATATCTAAATAAGCAAAAAAAGAAGAAGAATGAACTTCTCTCTTTTCTTTTCTCTTTCTCTCTCTCGTTCGTATTGGTGCCCTGTTCATGTACATATGCGTGTAGAGAGAAAGCATGACTGATTATGCTAGTATGAACGAATAGAAATAAACGAGTACAAAATTGACAAAGAAATGTCAGACCTTGAATAAATTGAAAAAGAACTCATCTTAATGGAACACTGAGCACTGTGCATTCGCGCGCACAGACATAAATCCTTCGGCTTTCGACATGTATATTTCATTACTATCATTTTTTTTCTCTCTCTTCTCTTCTCTTCTCTTCTCTAGTTGAAGGTCGATAGAAGCCTTTTGTTTTTTCATTATACATCCAAAGAAACTAATTGGAAAACAACGAATGATAATTAGTTTTGACAAGGTCTCAGTTCTTATCGACGACTAACTCTCATGTATAAAAAAAACAATTGTCCGACTATAGTTCATTTCATGCCGAGACGACACACACGCTATTCCAATGACAATTGATTACTGGTAAACAGTTAATCGTTGTTTATATAACACAACGATAATGATTTTTATTTATTTTTTCTTCGAACAACAAAACAATGACAAAAAACCAAGTCAACTGTCTAAGCAGTTCTCTTCTTTCGATTCTTATTTTTTCCGGCGTTTCGTCCTTTGCCACCTTTCGATGGCGCTTTACTTCGTCGTTTAGCTGCACGTTTGTCTTTTTTCAAACGTTTATCCACAACTTTGTATGGTCCTTTAGCACCCGATGGTCGACCACCACGTTGAGATTTCTTCGAAACAACATATTTCACATTGGCTTTTTTCTGACCGATAACACCGTATTTTCGGTATAAACTAAACGATAATAGACGACTTATGAAATTTGATTCGAACACGAGATTGACTTACTCTTTGATCTGTTTATTTCGTTCTTTATCATCTAAATCAGGATTTTCGAGTAACGGTTCGGCTTTCTTTTTCACTTTTTCAAGTTTACGAATTTCCTAGAATAATTCATATTTATCAATTGTTTTGCTTTTTTCGTTTCAAAAACGTTTTTACTCGTCGTTTCTTTCGTGCTTTAGCTTCTGCTACTTTCTTCGTTGGTCGTTGATCGATTTCTCTCATTTTTGATTTGTATCTTTCGACGATTTCTTTGGTTACTGGTAGACTAGCTCGACAATGTTGTTTTTCTTCGTCGACAAACCATTTCGGTAAACCTTCGGTATCACCATAGCCCATGAAACTAAAAGCATAATCGTTTTTCGTGTTGCTTTTCTGATCGAATCCTACCGATTGTAGGAGTAATCGATTAGATGTTCTCGGTTTTTCTTTGCTTGTGCCATGGTATGGCCAATAGCGAGGTCTTCGGCATCGAGATGAACTCGTTTCATTGCTAAACAAAATTGATTTTGTTCGAGAAAAATAAAAAAAAAAAGAAAATTTTACGTTGATCAATTGGCACTTCTTCGAATCCATCATCATTCACTGCTCGTTTAGATTTCTTCGGTTTCTTTGTTTCTTCATCGCTGTCTGAATCGCTCGAATCTTGTTGTTGTTTCTTTTGTCGACTTAAAACCGTCACTCCATCGGATTTAAGTGCATTTAGCTTTCTTTCTAATTCAAATTCTTCATCATTATCTTCGTTATCTAACGCTTGTTTGAATATATCTTGTTCGAACCAAACATCAGCAACTGTTTTTGCTTTGGATTTCTTCGACGATGCATCGAGAATGTCCATATCCAACGGATTTTCTTCGTCATCATTTTCATCACGATCGAAATCATCGTTGTCGGACTCATCATCTTCAACATCACTATCGAGTTTAACTTGTCGTCTTTCAGAATCATACGGTGTTAATTGATTCTCCTCATCGTCATCTTCATCTTCATCATCGAGATACGGCTTGTAGATGTCGATTGATGATAGATCACCATTTTTATTGTCTTTATCATAGGCAACTGTACGTTTTTGTCGAGGTTTTTCATCGCCAAGATACATTTCATCATCTTCGAGTACCGGTTGATCAAAACCGAAGTTCATATCAGGCAGAGCAGAAGAAATTTCCATTAATTGCTAAAATCAAAATTAGAAATTTTGTTTTTTTTTCTCAGAATAAAAATCAACTTTTTTCGTTCGAATTTTCTCCAAATCGAATAAACCTTGATCATTTCTTCCGCCATCGATTGTTTCATGATCGTGCACATCACCTGGCAAGACCATTTTCAAAGCTAAACGATCGCGTAATTTACGTTTCTCTTTCATAATATGTTTTCGTTTTCTACAAAAACCAAACGTGTTTTTCTTCTCTCTTTCGAATCGAATTTCAAACCTCTTCGCTTCTTTTCGTTGTTGTTCATTCAATTCCAACAATTGCTCTTCAATATCCTTGTCCTCTTCATCATCATTATCGTTTTCTTCTTCTTCTTCTTCTGCCTTTTCTTCAGCTCCATTTTCTTGTTCAACTTTATTTTCTCCATTGGCTGCAGCTGCTTTTTTGTACAACGAAGCTAACAATCGTCGACGCCAGCCAATAATCAATCTGAATACAAACACGAAATGTCTCACAACTACTTTCAATTCGTCAACATACGAGATTTCTCGTCGACCGAGAACTTTAATATCCTTGATACATTCTTTGATTTCTGATGTTGTTTGCGGATGTTCAAGAATTTTTGGATCATCAATAACGATCTACACAAAGCAAACGAATGTGTTTATCGTAGAAAAATCTCTGTTTACTTCATTGGCATTAGCTAATAGATCCAAAAAATTTTCACTTTGAATGAATTTCGTGGCGTCTAATTTGTGATACAAGGTGTAATCGCCTTCAGGATAACCATCTCGACTTCTAAAAATGAAAATTGCATAGAATCAGAAAGTCAAATTGAAAATATTCGTTCAAACCGAATAAATTTCTCGGGATGTTTCAAACGAAGTTTAGCTTTATTCTGTTGTTCAGTTAGATCGTTGTCGACTTCAGTAAAAACATGTTTGTAATCGAGAAATTTCGGATCGATTTTGTCCGGTGCTAAATAACCGTGACAAATAACGAAGATTTCAGCTGATTCATTACGTGAAGCCTAAAAATCAGATTGAAATTTAATTGAAAAAGGCAAAGTTGAATAAATCAACCTGTGGTTTAGTTGAATCAACACGTTTGAACATTTGTTGAAAAACCCAGAGTAACGAATAGTAATCTTTCGAACGAAACATTTTCGTGACAAATGTTCCACCTTTACGGAGAAATTCAGTTGCTAATTTCAATGCATTCAATGTCAAAACATCTTGAAACAACGAGCATTAATTCATTTCGAACATCTTTTATGTGAAAAAGGAAATTCTTTACTTTGTTGATAAGCATCATGTATCCAACTTTTACCGACATTAGGAGCACCATCGTGAAGTATAACATCGGCTTTAAATGTTCCTAAATCTTTTTTCAAAATCTAAACAATCAAATCAACTCGAATAGCAAAGATATTCGTCGGCAATCTACTTGTCGACATTTTTCCGATGTAATATCTTCTTGATATGTAAGCGTGTGTGGAATTGGTTTAATTGGTGCTAAATCGATACCTGAAGACGAAAAAAAAACAAGCAGATCGATGGATAAAAGTTAGAAAATGTTTCGAACCGATGATTAAACTCGAGACAGGCATGTGCTTTTCGGCTACTTGTAGCCAACCACCTGGTGCAGCACATAGATCGATAAGAACACGAGCATTTTCAAGAAAACGATGTTCACGATTGAGTTGTAATAATTTGAAAGCAGCACGAGAACGAAAACCTAAGAGAAAAACAAATATCGAAGGGTGAAATTTTCGAGAATTGCACTCGACTAACCGGATTCTTTAGCGAGATGGTAAAATTTATCTCGACGAAGTTTTCCTGTTTTTATTTTTTTGCCCATGTTTTATCTGAAAATAAAAGTGTAGCAAACGAGTTGTAGTAGTTCGATTTATTAATAAATGAAATAGAAATAGAAATCTGTTTGCAAGAAAATTGACCATTCAGCAGATCGGTGTAGACATCTACCGACATCTGGAGGGGAAACGATTAGGTTTGATTTTAATTTCGAAATATTTTTTCAATTAAAATAAAAATTTTTTAAACAATTTTCTGTTGAATATAAAAAAAGTTCTTGTAAAACCGCCATATTCTCGTCCAATGTCCTTTCACTTCGAATCATTGACTTTTTTTCTCCTTCTCTTTTCATTCAGGGTTACTGAGAGACGTCTATTTAGTTCTAGATTTGTCAAACAATGAGCAAAACAAGCGCAAACTTCGGTGGTACCGTCGGCTGGGACGAGCAAACCGTCATTGGCAAACGTGCACCTCGATCCGCAGACTTGAAAACCGAATCTGCGATTGCTGCTGCACAACGTGCTGGCGTGGCCATTGATACCTCGAAGAAATTCGCTGCCGGTCACAATAAACAACACGAATCGGCCAAGAATTCGGCTGTTCTCGATCGTGAAACCGAAGAATTACATCACGAACGGCTCAACAAGGACGTTGCACGTGCTATTCAGCAAGCTCGTGTTGCTAAAGAATGGACGCAAGCTGATTTAGCTCGAAATATCAATGAAAAACAACAAATCATCAATGAATATGAACAATCCAAGGCTATTCCTAATCAACAAATTTTAGCTAAAATGGAACGTGTGTTAGGAGTTAAACTACGTGGTAAAGATATCGGTCAACCACTCAACAGCGGACCGAAAAAGAAATAAAATAAAAGTTTTTTGCTTCAACATATGAACATTTTTCTGCTTTCAACACACACATTTTTCATTTTTTTTTGCTCTTTCTCCCTCCTGGGTTTAACTTGTATATTCATCCATCTTCTGTTACTTCTCTCTCATTTCATTAAAAAACAAACAACAGGTTGTTCTAGATGATTGTTTAATCAACTTATTTTTTCATTTTGATTGTCTCAAAGCGAAAAAAGAAACACATATGAAAAACGAAATGGATCAAGCCGATGATTTGAAAGCGTTCGAACGTCGAATGATCGAAATTGTCTCATCACTTCAACCGTCGATCTGGCGTTGGCGTGTTATACTTATTGTTCTAATTATTCTCACTCTAGTCACATTCTATGCATTTATAAACAATGATTCATCAACTGATTCGAGTATTATATCGAAAATCTTTCAAAGAAAAATCTACTTCTGTATATCCATCTGTTTACTTATATCCGCATTCTTATTTGGTATCCATCGAAAAATCTTCTCATCATCGATAATCATCGCACGATTTCGTTATATTCTCGCTGATTATAACATGTCGTGCGATACCGATGGTCGATTAATACTCAAGCCACGACCGACATCTTCGTATTTAACTGGTTCATCTTGATATTTAGTTGCTGTTGTATAAAAAAAACCGAAAACGCAATTTTTTTTCTTTTCTCGTTTTTTGTCTTCGTTTAAAAAAAATTATTTTACCAAAAAAAAAACAAAATCTTCGAGTCCGATATGTTTTGTTTTTAAGATGACAACGACAACGCCGGATATCACTCCAACGTCATCGGCATCTCAACAACAAGCTCTTTACTATCAAAATAAACTACAGAAATTATTCGATTTAAAATTAGAATCTGATAAAGATCTTATTGAATCATTGAAGTATTTGTCGACATTTTTCAATGAGAACAGTGTTCGATCACGACGATCATTGAGAAGTTCGATTGAAAAACGAAGTTTAACTTTGAACGATCAATTCGAAGAATGTTTTCGTGTTGTTAAACAACAATTAGATCTTTTAAATGATACAGTTACGTCCATGTCGACATGTTGTGAAGATATGACACAACGATTGAAAAATGTCAAAGCACAAACACAAGAATTAATCGATAAAACAACAGAAATACAAAAAGAAAAGTAAAAATCGAGGATGTTCGGCTTTGTTCTATTGAATTATTCGATTGATTTAGTCAAGAATTAAATATCAAATCGCAAATAGCCGAAGGATTTATCGAAAGATTTCAATTGAAACCCGAGGAATTAACTGCACTTCAAACAACTCGAGATGGATTTTTACATCCAGTAAAATATTTTCACGAAAAAAAAACAACGGCCAAATTATCGATTTGTTTTAGCAATTTTTCAATGTTCTCAAACGAGTTAAATCGATTCATCAAGATTGTAAATTATTACTCCGAACAAATCAACAAACAATTGGATTAGAAATTATGGAACAAATGGCACTTCACCAAGAATCTGCTTACGAACGATTATACCGATGGTTACAAAGTAACTGACTGCTCTTCGTCAAACACAAAAACAAAAAAAACTCGATTTCATATTAGGTGAATGTCGGCTATTGACAGCTGAATCGCCGGAAATATCGACGATTATCAGCGAAGCTTTGGAGCATCTCAAAGAACGTCAAGTTCTATTCAAGTATTCGTTATTTATTTGTTTTTCCTGAAACTTCTCATTTTTGAATAGATACGTTCTTGATGAGTATGGCACCGCTCGTCGTAATGCAATCGTTCGTGGTTTTATCGATGCATTAACACGTGGTGGTCCAGGTGGTATGCCGCGACCGATTGAGCTGTCTTCGCATGATCCGTTACGATACGTCGGTGATATGCTCGCGTGGACACATCAATCGACGGCATCGGAAAGAGAATATGCCGAGATTTTATTACGAAAATTTAAAAATTGGAACGACCTACAAAAGACCATTCAAACATCATTAGGTTTTATTACTGAAGGACTTTGTCGGTTCGTTTTTTTTTTTTGAGAATCGATTTGAGAAAATCTATTTCGAATTCGTTTTCAGACCTTTACGTGTTCGTCTTGAACAAGTTTTAGTTTCTCAACATGAACCAGTTGTACTTTATAAATTAACTAATTTACTTAAATTCTACGAATCAACAATAAAACAATTATTGCCCAATGAATGTCAATTAGTTCTTGTTCTTGATGAAGTCAGTAGTTTGTCATCGAAGATGTTCTTAAATGCATTGAACGCAACAGCAACACGTTTGATTGAGAAAGTTGATATGCCAACAAATGATTTGAATCTCTCCGATGAGCTACGTCGAACTTTATCATTACTACGTGATATTCTTGAAACTCATTCGACATCAATGATTCCATTCGAATCGAAACGAACTGATTTTCAACAAATTGTTTATTCAATTATCGATCCATTGCTTCAAATGTGTTCGCTATCAGCAGCAAAATTAGGCGTCATTGAAATGGCTGTTTATTTAGTTAATTGTATCAGTGCTATTCGAGCTACATTAGCCGTCTTCGCGTTTACAGATGAGAAAATTGAAATGCTCGAAGGACAAGTAAATTGAATGAAGGGATTTGGTTTCTTTTTAAATATTTGATTTCAATTAGATCGATGCAAATACGGACACATTAATTGGTGAACAGGCAACTTATATTCTCCTACGAACGGATCTATTAGATGCCTATCGAATTGTTGAAAAACAACAACAAGATGGCAATCAAGAGGTTGGTCCACTAGCATTAAAACCAGGCATGGATACAATCACATTGAAAGCTGCAATGGTAAACTTTTTTTCTCTCGAACATAATTCCGAAGATTCTATTTGAATTTAGGTCAAATTCGATTTGTATTTAGCGACACCGGATCTTTATCTAATGCCACAATTGAAATATTTAACGAGTGCAACCATTCGGTAGGTTGATTTTCTCTGTTTGTCAATCGATTATTATTGCTTTTGTAGAGAAAAAATCAAAAAACGTTCGGTTGAATTACTTTGCGCAGCTTATACGAGTCTTTATTCAGCAATAACTGATTCGAAAAATCAATATGCTAATCCGTATTCAATTGTACCGCATACGCCTGAACAAATCGTTAAATTACTTTCTTAAATAAAGAACTCGTTTTGAAATCAACCTTTTATTCTGAGATCTGTTTGTGATTTTTTTATCGGGTGATAAGAATAAATCTTTTTTCTTTCTTTCTTTCTTTCTTCAATTAATTCAAATATAAAAAAAAATTTCGAATTAAAATATACGATCTTCATTTAGAAATTTCGTCTTAAAAACATTTAATTCTTCTTCAAGTAAATGAATTTGATTATCTTTGGCGGCGATAAGTTCGTTTAATGAACGAATTTCATCTCGTTGTTTTAAATATTCACTTTGATACTAAAATAGAAAAAAGGAAAAACTCAATATTTGAAATGAAAACAAAAGTACGAACATTAATTTCTTTCGTTGTTTGTTGAATCCAGACTTTTTTCTTGATTTCAAATTGATCTTTTTCTTGAAATTTCTCTCTACAAAAACGAAAAATAGAGAACTTCATTGAATTTAAAAAAATTTCTCGTACTTAAGCTGTTGAAACGCATTGTTTGTTATTGGAATTCTTAGAGATTCGATTTTTCTCAATGTTTTTTCGTTAACTTGTTCGGAGAGATCAGCCGAAATCGATTTAGGTAATGGAGCTACTTCTGCAATAGGTAATGGGACGATTCGTTGTGAGGGTGAACGGTTTGAATTCGATGAAACAGATGTATTGTCGAATGTTCGATAGGTAGTTATTTGAGGCATGTTTGTACCTTCGACACGATCTTTCATTGAAACTAAAATAGGATCACGATCGAATCCCGAGATCCACTCGTCGGGTGTCGATGCTGGATAAGGACCAGGCGTGTCTGGATAGATGTCATATTGAAATACTTCAGATTTTCTCGGAACTGAAAAAGAAAAATATCGAAATGAAAGAAATTTTCTTTTCATGCTTTCTACAAACCAATCATTGATATCGGTTCACAAATCGATCCCGCAGCATAGAGTTTATAAAATCTCATAATTTCATTTCGAGTTACATCAAGACCGATCTTTGGCATGGCACCTTAAAAAATGATTTCTCAATCGTTGTCTTTGTTTTTTTCATTTAAAAAGAAATCTACCGAGGTATCGCTGAGGTGAAGTTGATTTGTATTCAGAAAGAAAATAAAAATATGGTTCATTTTGTTCAGTCAATTCATAATAACGAATATTTCCATCGCCCTAGATCGACATACGTAAATCAAAAGAAGACGAAAAACAAAACTCCTTAAAATCAACCTTTCCAGCTAAATAAAATGTCCGTGTATCATGATCATAAAATGGCACGAGGACACCAGCACTAAAATCGACTGTTTCGATAGTTAATGGTTTCGAAAGATCATCCTGTATAAATAAAGAAAACGAATACGTTAATACGAATATGCAGATATCGATATTTTACAGCATTCCAAATAGCTATTTGTCGTTCGAATTGCTTTCCGAAGCCAGTTGATAGAAGACGATTCGTATCGCCTAAAAACACGACTTTCGATGTTTTTGGACCTTGATGGCCAGTTCCTTTCTAGATAAAAAAAACATATAAAACTGAAAATCTATCTTTTTCATCTACTGAAAGTATTCGTCCAGTTCGTGCTTCGATAACTCGTATTGATTTATCTCTACACGTAGTTGCAAACATTGAACCATTTCGATTCCATGACAACGATTGAATTGCATCCGAATGACATTGATAGATTTGCATTGGTTCAGCTCGTTCGACATTCCATAAGATCACTTGATGATCAAGACCTGCACTTAATAGAAGATTTTCAACTACTGGATGCCATTCGACATAATCGACACGTCGTTGATGTCCATGCAAATCAATTTTCCATTGATAGATATCAATTTTCACACCTTCAGACGGTATAAACCAAATCTTCACTGTCCCATCGTCAGAACATGACGCAATTTCATTTTCATTGAATGGATTAAATTTCAAATCCATCACAGGACCGCGATGACCACGAATACGTGGATGATCAACATCGATTCGGCCAATTTCAGATAAAAGTAAAACGAGAAAACTTCCTCCGCCCGATGTTTCAGTAACAATAGCGAGAAATTTTGAATTCACTGCACAAAAACATCCATCATGTGCATTGCTTGTGATTGAAATGTTTCGATAACAATCTTGGTCACGAAATGGTGAACCGAATACATGACGATATTTCGAAATACGAACTTTGAATGGCATCTAAAACACAACACATTCATTAATCATCTTTTTTTTCCTGAATACTAATCTATTACTATAAAAAGCAATCGTTCAATGAGATTGAGAGAGCAAGAATGGAGAATGTGAATGTATGGATGAACATTTATATATAGAAAGAGAGTGATTGAAAAAAAAGAAAGAGAAATGTTCTCTTTCTCTCTCTCTCTCTCTCTCTCTCTCTCTCTCTCTCTCTCTCTCTCTCTCTCTCTCTTGTCTTTTTTTTTTGATCAGATGATGGATATATAAAAAGAATCTTTACCCCTACTATTAATTCAATATAAGAAGAATGAATG
>Ga0209930_1001456_pt1 | contig 37005 bp, 37 predicted proteins | sample ThiBiot_500_biof_2_FD_183948 | JGI IMG/M metagenome (GOLD analysis project Ga0209930, IMG submission 183948) | Wastewater bioreactor microbial communities from Cape Town, South Africa - Thiocy_cont_500_biof (SPAdes) | ecosystem: Engineered > Bioreactor > Thiocyanate-remediating >... | reverse complement strand
ATCCGCCCATGGGAATGACGCGCAGGGAAATCAGGCGGGCCATGCGCGCCGGCAGCAACTGGACCGCATAAATCGACAGGCTTGGGAGATCATCGGAACATGTCCGGGTGGGTAGAGCGTAGCATTGATATTGGCGGTGAACCGCTTGTGCTTCTGGAAGCGGGCAAAGGTCGTCCCCTTCTCATTCTGCACGATGAACTGGGTCCGGCAGACTGGCAGGTCTGGCACGAAAAGGCCGTGGCCGCGGGGCGCAAGCTCATCATGCCGGTGTTGCCGGGGTTTCGCAGCGACCGCTTGAAATGGATTCGCGATGTCCGCGATCTCGCCTCCTTTCTCGGCCGCGTGCTGCGGCAGGAAGACCTCGTACCTGTCGATGTGATCGGCTTTTCCTTCGGTGGCTGGCTGGCGGCGGAAATGGCGGTGGCCAATCCGGGGCAGTTCCGCAAAATGGCGCTCGTCGCCCCCTTCGGCATCAAACCGGCAGAGGGCTACATCACCGACATGTTCATCGTGACCTCGGCGGAATATATCCGGATGTCTTTTGCCGATGCGGCGGCAACGCCGGAATTTTCCGCGCTCTACGGTTCGCCCGATCCGCAAACGATCGAGGGTTGGGAAGATGCGCGGCGCGAATGTGCCGAAATCGCCTGGCAGCCTTATATGCACAGCCCCAGCCTCGACCATCTGCTGGGTGGCGTGGGGGCGCTTCCGGTCCTGCTTCTGTGGGGCGACAAGGACGCGATCGTGCCGGAAAGTGCGATGCGCGCCTATGAAAAGGCGCTTCCCCATGTCGAGGCCAAAGTGTTTGCCGGTTGCGGCCACCGCCCGGAGCTGGAGCGGCGGGAGGATTTCGCCGCCCACCTGACCCGCTTCCTCGATTGATCGCCAAAGATAAAAAGGAACAGCCCCATGCAGATCGGTTACTTTGTCGAACAGCTCTATTCGGATCTTCCGGAAGACGAAATCATCAAGAATGGCGGTTTCTTCGGCGTTCCCAACAAATATTTCGATCCCAAGGTGGGGGCGAAACTCTATCACCGCTATATCAGCGAGCATCTGGAGGCGGAGCGTGTCGGCTTCGACATGCTGGTGCTCAACGAGCATCATTCCAATCCGGCCTGCATGAGCCATGTGGTTACGGTCGAAGCCTCGATCCTCGCCTATGCCACCAAGCGCGCGAAGATCGTGACCCTTGGCGTGCCGTTGCCCATCACCAAAAATCCGCTGCGCGTGGCCGAAGAACTGGCGATGATCGACATGATCTCGGGCGGCCGTCTGGTGCCGGGCATCATTCGCGGCGCCTCGTTCGAGCAGGTGGCCTCCAACACCAACCCGACGCAGAACCGCGAACTGTTCGACGAGGCCTATGAATTCATGATTCAGGCCTGGACCCGCGAAGGGCCGTGGCGGTACGAGGGTAAGCACTTCCATTATCGCTATGTGAATCCGTGGACGCGGCCTTTGCAGGAAAAGCCGCTGGTGCTGGTGCCGGGTGTGATCAGCCCGGAAACGGTGGTCTGGGCGGCCAAGCGCGGGCTTCCTTACGTGGCGCTTGCAACCGAGGTGAACGCCACCCGCAAGATGTGGAATCTCTACGGCGATACGGCAGAGAAGATGGGTTATCAGGTCGGCCCGGAGAATTTCGGCTATCTGCAGAAGATGGTGCTGGCCGACAGCGACGAGGAAGCTTACGAAATCGGCAAGGGCCACATGTTCGGCGGTTCGCACGCCACGCCGAAATATTCCGCGCTGCCGGGCTACAATTCGAAGATCGCCATCCGGGAATACGCCAACAAGTTTTATGCCCTGATGAATCCGAAAGCGGCCGATCCGCACAATGTGGAACAGCAGAGGAAGGCGCTGCTCGACAATTATCCCAAGCTGGTCGATGCCGGGCACATTCTGGTCGGCACGCCGAAAACCGTGATCCCGAAAATCCGCAAGATTCTCGAACAGCTCCGTCCCGGCATGTTCACGGTCTGGGGGCCGGAAGGGCCGGTAGCGCATGAAAAGGTCATGCGCATGATGACCTTGATGGGGAACGAGGTGCTTCCCGCCATCCGCGAAATGGCGAAAGAACTGGGGCTTGACGATCCTTTCTCGGTCAAGCTTGGTGCGCGTCCGCTGCCCGCCAACGGCAGATGGAAACCGCTGGTCGAAGACGGCGAACACACCGCAGCCGCGTAAGGAGGAAACATGCCCCGTCTGAAACAGGTTTCGCGCAGCGAAGCCACGGACCCGAGTGTTCTGGAAGCCTATAACCGCCTGTTCGGCGATCGCGATCCCGTCGCCCAGCCGGGAACCAAAACCGGCACGCCCGGCAATTGGTGGACGGTGTTCGCCCTGGTGCCGGAAATGCTGGCCCACGCGGTCGATGGCTTCAAATTCTATCTCGACCCGAAGCGCAAATTGCCGCCGGAATTGCGCGAACTGGGGCAGACCCGCGCCGGCTGGCTGAACGGCAGCCAGTTCGTCTATTCGCAGCATTGCAAATCCTGCCGCGGCGTTGGCATGTCTGAGGAGAAGATCGCCGCGATCAAGGAATGGCAGGTGGCCGATTGTTTCGACGATCGCGAACGCACCGTGCTCGCCTATGCCGATTATCTGGTGTCGCAGCGCGGCCGTGTGCCCGATGCGGTGTTTACCAGGCTGAAGAAATATTTCTCCGATGAACAGATTCTCGAACTGACCTATGTCACCTGCATGTACGACATGCACGCGGTGATCAGCCGTGCGCTGCGCCTCGAATATGACGATCGCGACGATCCCATCGTCGAAATCGCGGCACCTGCGGATTTCGCCGGGCGCGACTTCATGGATACGGGGCGCTGATGAAACTTTACACTTCCGTCGGCCCCAATCCGCATGTGGTGCGCATGTTCATGGCCGAAAAGGGCATCGACCTGCCGCTGGTCGAGGTCGATGTGCGCGGTGGCGAAAACCGTCAGCCCGCCTATCTGGCGCGCAACCCGCATGGGCAGACGCCCGCGCTGGAGCTCGATGACGGGCGCTATCTCTCCGAGATCACCGCGATCTGCGAATATCTGGAAGAGGTGAAGCCCACACCCGTGCTGATCGGCAGCACGCCGGAAGAACGGGCGGAAACCCGCATGTGGACGCGGCGCATCGATCTCAACATCTGTGAGCCGCTGACCAATGGCCATCGCTATGGCCGCGGCCTCGCCATGTTCAAGGATCGCATGATCGCGCTGCCTGAAGCCGCTGAGGGTCTGAAGCGCATCGCGCAGGACCGGCTTAAATGGCTGGACGGGCAGATGGCGGGCAAGACCTTCGTCTGCGGCGACCGCTTTTCGCTCGCCGATATTCTGCTCTATGGCTTTCTTTGGTTCGGCCATCGGGTTGAACAACCGCTCAACCCGGCCTTCGCCAATCTCGCGGCCTGGTATGGGCGTGTGGGGGCGCGGCCCTCGGCCAGCGCCACCGCCTGGTAAAACAATCACGGCACAGGGAGAAACAGATGCCAAGGCTTCGCCTTGTCGGGCGCGATGAAACCAGCGATCCGCTGGTTCAGTTCATGTACAACCGCAAATTCGGCACCCGCGATCCGGCGAAGGAGGTGTGTACGACCGCCTCGGGCGCGCCCGGCAATTACGAAGCGGTGTTCGCCCATTCCCCCGATATTCTGGAACACGCGGTTCAGGGCTTCTACATCAAGCAGACCAAGAAGCGGAAATTGCCGCTTGTGTTCATGGAACTGGCAATCACCCGCATCGGCTGGATCTGCTCCTGCCGCTGGATGTTTTCGGAACATTCCAAAATCCTGCGCGGCCTTGGCTTCAGCGAAGAAAAGCTCGCGGCTGTCACAAGCTGGCAGACTTCGGATGATTTTTCCGCGGAAGAACGCGCGGTGCTCGCCTATGCCGATTGTCTGGCAGCCGATCATGGCCGCACGCCCGATCTTCTGTTCGAGGCGCTGAAGCGGTTCTTCGACGAAGAACAGATCATCGAACTCACCTACATCACCGCCATGTTCATGATGAACGCGCACATGATCCGCGCGCTGAAGCTTGAGCACGACGATTTCGCGGACCCGGTGCGGGAGATGCCGTCGCCCCCCGAATACAAATTCGTGGACCGGGAGCCCACACCCCTGCCCAGGCGGGGGTAGGGCCGGCGCCGTTGCGGCCCGCCGGCAGATGCTGCCAGGCGGTCCGGCACCGGGCAGAATTGCATGCAAGTTCCGTGATGCGGCGGACGCGGCCGCATCGCTACGAAAAATCCAGCCTCCAGAGGTGGATGCAATAATTTTAGTTACAACCGGTATTTTCACATTTTCTGCCGCCTATGCTTGTTTTTTGAATGCAATTATGAATAGATTCTGACCGCCTTGGGGGTGGGGCCTGTCACGGACGCGGCAGAAGTGCGCGCACATCTCCGCCCCGGCGACAAGAGTTGGATACACTTAACACCGGCAACACTGTGCCGATGCTGAAGGGGAGTTCGAAATGCCAGGACCGATGCCGCGTGCCACCTCGTGGCCGCGCCTGTTTTGCCAGGCCGCCGTGCCTTTGTTGCTCTCAACCTGCCTGTCGACGCCTGTCTTCGCGCAGGAAAGCACGATCGAAACCGTGACCGTCACCGCGCAGAAGCGCGAGCAGAACGTGCAGGACGTGCCGGTCTCGATGACCGTGCTCGGCGGCCAGCAGATCGCCAATCTGCAGACCCGCGATCTGAAGGCGCTGCAGAATTACATTCCGAATCTTTATGTCGCGCGCACCGGCGTCAACGACGTGGTTTATATCCGCGGCTTCGGCTCCGGCGTGAACAACATCGCCTTCGATATGGATGTTTCCATCTATCAGGATGGCGTCTATGGCGGCCGCAGTGCCCAGTTCACCGCGCCGTTCTTCGATGTCGACCGGATCGAAGTTCTGCGTGGGCCGCAAGGGGCGCTGTTCGGCAAGAACACCGCCGCCGGCGCCATCAGCATCATCACCGCCGGCCCCACCGACACGTTCGAGGCCAAGGGCACCGTGTCCTATGACTTCATCCAGAAGGGGCCGGAACTGAACGGTTACATCGCGGGCCCGATCAGCGATACGCTGGGCGCCCGCCTCGCGGTGAAATATGCCAATCATGACGGCTTCCTGAAGAACGCCGGCACGGGCCGCGACGATCCCCATACCGAACAGGAACTGGTGCGCCTGACGCTTGCCTATAACCCGGTGCCCGCGCTCGATATCACGGGCAAGTTCGAATACGGCAATTTCGCCCAGGAAGGCGGCACCAACAAATCGGGCTATCTCGACCGCCGCAGTTCGTTCAGTGACCGGCGCTATGCGGCGGTGCCTTATGGCGCAAGCCCTTATCCCGAATATAACGGCATCACCACCACGGCGGGTTCGGTGACCGCCAATTACCGCATCGGCGATCACACGCTGACCTCGGTGACGGGTTATTCGACCTTCCACACCTCGCGCCTGTCGGCTTATGACGAAACCAATCCGGATGGCAGCGTCGTTCCGAACACCAACAATCTTTATGCCAACGGCTTCCCGGAAAAATTCCGTCAGTTCTCACAGGAAATCCGCCTTGCCTCGCCGGAGGCGCAGCCCTTCGAATACATCATCGGCGCCTATTACGATTCTTCCGATTACAACCTGCATCAGGATTCCTACTATCAGGGCGTGGTGGGCGGCCTGTTCACCGGCCATCAGTTCACCGATTTCCACCAGAGTTCGAGTTCGTTCTCGGTCTTCGGGCAGGGCACCTATCACCTTGCCGACAATTTCCGCGTCATCGGCAGCCTGCGCTACTCGACCACGGTGAAAAGTGCGCAGTTCTCGTCGGGCACGGCGTCCGGTGTTGCGCTCAACCCGATCACGCCACCGGTTGCGGGCCATCTGGGCGAAGACAGCTTCGATCCATCTGTCACCCTGCAATATGATGCCGAAAAGCATGTGATGTTCTATGCCACCTATGGCCGTGGCTCGAAATCCGGCGGTTTCGTCAGCAACACCTACGGCATGGTGGCGGATCGCTTCTCCTTCCGGCCGGAGCGTTCGACCAACTATGAAATCGGCGTCAAGTCGCAACTGGCCGATGGCCGCGTGCTGTTGAACGTCTCGCTCTACAACACCATCTTCAAGGATCTGCAGCAGTCGGCCTACGATTCGAATGCGCGCACCTTCATCACGCGCAATGCGGCCTCGGCCACCGGCCGCGGTCTTGAAGCTACTGCCACCTGGCTGCCCATCGACAATCTGGAACTGTCGCTCTCCGCCGCTTATCTCGATGCGAAGTTCGACGATTTCCCCGGTGCGCAATGCCTTGCGGATGATCCGATCACCGTCTGCGATTCGACCAATCCGGCCAGCATCGCCGCCCACAACATTGCGGGCCATGTGCTGCAATTCGCCTCGAAGTGGACGGGCAACGCCACGGTCCATCACACCTGGTTCGTCGGCGGCGATTACAAGGTCGACACCACGGTGACGGGCCTGTTGCGGTCGAAATATTATATGTCCGACAATTTCAGCAACATCTACGGCCTGCAGCCGACTGTGGTGAAGTGGGATGCGCGCATCCAGTTCGGCGACGTCAACGATGTCTGGAGCATTGCCATCCTCGGCAAGAACCTGACCAATCAGAAGACGGTGGCCGACGCTATCCGCTTCCCGCCATCCATCACCACGGTCGCCCGTTCGATCAACTGGATGGATGATTACCGTTCGGTCTCGATCGAGGGCACCTATCGCTTCTGATCAAGCCATCCTCCGGCGGGCCAGCCCCCGCCGGAGGATTTTCATTCCCGTGGGAGATGAGGCAAGGCCAATGGCGGAATCCGAAAGCACCTGCACCCGGCTTCGCGGCCGCACGGCGATCGTCACGGGCGCCGGCCGTGCTGAGGGGATTGGTGAAGCCATTGCCCTGCGTCTGGCGCGCGAAGGCGCCAATGTCGCCGTGGTCGATCTCTGCCGCCAGCGCGCCGATGTTCCGCGGGAAAAATTCGGCGCCTGGGAAGAATTGCAGGCGGTGGCGCAAAAGGTGGCCGCGCTCGGCGCGCGCGCCCTGCCGCTCAAATGCGATGTCACCGATGAGGATGATGTCGCCGCGATGATCGAAAAGGTGGCCTCCGAATTCGGCCGCCTCGACATCCTGTGCAACAATGCGGCGGGCGGCACGGGTGCCGGCCCGGTCGATACCACACCGGTCATCGATGTCGCGCGGGCCGATTGGCAGTATACGGTCGATCTCAGCCTGACCTCGGTTTTCCTCTGTTCCAAACATGCCGCCCGGCGGATGATCGGGTTCGGCCATGGCGGGCGCATCGTCAACACGGTTTCGGTCTCGGCCCATTTCGGTCAGCCGGGTATCTCGGCCTATTCGGCGGCCAAGCTCGGCGTCACCGCGCTGACCAAAACGCTGGCGGTCGAACTCGCCCCGCATGGCATCGGCGTCAATGCGTTTTCGCCGGGGATGACCGCCACCCAATATGTGCAGCAGCGGTTCGAGGCCGTGGCCCAGTCCCGGCCGGGAAAGACCGCCGCCGAATTGATGGGTGAAACTGCTCGCAACATTCCACTGGGGCGCGCCGCGCGGCCGGATGAGATGGCCGCCGTCGCCGCCTTTCTCGCCTCGCCCGACAGCAGTTACATGACCGGGCAAACCCTGATCGTCGATGGTGGATTGACGATCCGCTGACCGGGCCTTACCGATCCGGCCGGAAAGCAAGGCAATGCAATGACGACGATTTCAGAAAAGCCGTGGCCTGCCGCCACTGTGACGGATGTTTTTCGCGCGCTGACGGCAGACGGTGCCCCCTTTGAAATGGAAACCCGCATCATCTGCGGCCGCCCGGTGCGGGTCTACAAACAGGGCTTCACCGACCTGCGCGCCCTGTTTCTGGCCAGCCGCCGCTGGGGTGAACGCGATTTTCTGGTGTTCGAGGGCGAACGCCTGACCTATGACGAACATTTCCGGGCCGTGGCCGCACTCGCCCGCGTGCTGGTGGCGCGTTACGGCATCGCCAGGGGCGACCGCATCGCGATTGCGATGCGCAATTTCCCCGAATGGCCGATCGTGTTCTGGGCCGCGGTTTCCATCGGTGCCGTTGCCACCCCGCTCAATGCCTGGGGCACGGGCGATGATCTCGCCTACGGCATCGTCAATGCCGGCTGCAAACTGGCCTTTGCCGATGCGGAGCGGCTGGAACGTCTGCTGCCCCTGCGCGGCGAACTGGGCGGCGCGGAATTGATTGCGGTCCGCACCCCGGCCGGACAGCGCGGCGATATCCCCGCGCTTGCCGATCTGATCGGTCCGCCATCCGGCTATGCCGCGCTCACCGATCTTTCGCTGCCCGATGTCGTGATCGATCCGGAAGATGACGCGACGATTTTCTATACCTCCGGCACCACGGGGCGGCCCAAGGGCGCGCTCGGCACCCATCGCAACGCCGTCACCAACATTCTCAACGTCGATTTCAGCGCGGCGTTCATGGCGCTGCGCCGTGGCGATGGCTGGGCGGGTGACAATCCCGCCGCGCCACAGAAAACCGTTCTGCTGCCGGCACCGTTCTTTCATGTCACCGGCTGTCATTCCACGCTTCTGATCGCGCTCGCCAAGGGGCGCAAGATCGTTCTGATGTACAAATGGAATCCGGAACGCGCGCTGGAACTGATCGAACAGGAACGGGTCACCAACACCACCGGCGTCCCTTCCATGGCGTGGCAGCTTCTGGAATCGCCGGATTTCGCCCGCCGCGATCTTTCTTCCATCGAAGGCATTTCCTATGGCGGGGCCGCGGCGGCGCCGGAACTGACGCTCAAGGTCCGGCAGACCTTCAAGCGGTTTTTCCCGCGGCAGGGCTATGGCGCCACCGAAACCTCCGCCGTCACCAGCAACAATTGCGGTGAGGATTATCAGGCCCGCCCCGACAGTGTCGGCCTCGCCACGCCCGTCTGTGATGTAAAAGTGGTGCGCGCTGACGGCAGCACGGCCGCCACGGGCGAAATCGGCGAGATCTGGATTTCCGGCCCCAATGTGGTGAAGGGTTATTGGAACAATCCGGAAGCGACCGCCAATGGTTTTGCCGATGGCTGGTATCGCACCGGCGATGTCGGGCGCATCGATGCGGAAGGTTTCATTTATGTCCTCGACCGCATCAAGGACATGCTGATTCGCGGCGGCGAGAATATCTATTGTGTGGAGGTGGAAGCGGCGCTTTTCACCCACAGTGCGGTGCTGGAAGCAGCCGTGATCGGCATCCCCGATCGCGTGCTGGGGGAAGAGGTTGGCGCCGTTGTCCAGCTCAAGCCCGGCATGACGGCAACGGCGGATGAATTGCGCGCCCACGCAGCGGGCCAGCTTGCCGCGCACAAGGTGCCGAAGCGGATCGAAATCCGCCGCGATGATTTCCCCCGCAATGCGTCCGGCAAAATCCTCAAGCGGCAATTGCGCGCCGAACTGATTGCGGATGCGGCCCCGGCTTAGAGCGCAATCGGAAAAGTGCGAAGCGCCGGGTGACGCTGGCGCTACCGGCTTCCGATAAATTGCGCGACAGAACAACGAGCTAGAGTCAAACCGTGATTCCACCGAATCCGATTTTACTCTAGTAGCCGCGGGCCATATCCACCACGTTCTGCAAAGGCTGCCCGCGTTCGGCCGCGGCGATTCCCGCCGCCACCGATTGTGCCGCAGCGATCGGGTCCGAGAGCCCGGCATTGTGCGGCGTGACGATGATCTTCGGGTGCGCCCAGAGCGGATTGTCCTTCGGCAGCGGTTCGGTTTCGAACACATCCAGGCTGGCGCCCGAAAGCTGGCCTTCGTTCAGGGCCGCGATGACATCGGCTTCCACCTGATGGGCGCCGCGTGCGGCATTGATCAGGTAAGCCCCCTTTGGCAGTTGTGCGAACAGACGGCGGTTCAGAACGCCGCGTGTCTCCGGCGTCAGCGGCAGCAGGCAGATCAGAATATCGCTGCGGGCGAGGAACGGGCCAAGGGCCGCTTCACCGGCAAAGCTCTCGATGCCGGGCACGTCTTTTTTCGTGCGGCTCCATCCCGCCACGGCAAAACCAAGGTCGCGCAGCCGCTCGCCCGCCATGATGCCGATTTCGCCGAACCCCAATATGCCGACGCCGGTTTTCGCCGTGCCTTTTTCCGGCATCGCCTGCGTCCATTTGTGCTCGGCCTGCGCGGCCAGTGTTGTGCGAAACCGGCGGTGATGGATCAGCGTGTGCAGCACGCAATATTGCGCCATCTCCAGCGACAGCGCCGGATTGACGAAGCGCACCAGCGGCACATGCTTGGGAAAGGCGGGGTCGCTCAGGAAGCCGTCCACACCGGCGCCCAGCGAGAAGATCGCCTTCAGCTTCGGCAGGCTGCCGAGCAGCCCGGCATCGGGCCGGAAGCCCAGCGCATAGTCGATGTCACCGGGCGCGTAAGCGTCCTTGCCGTGCACGATCAGGTTGAGATTGGAAAGGCCGTGGGCCGGTGCCGCGTCGCGAAGCGGCGCCTGCCAGATTGGCGCCCAGCGCACCGGAAGGATCAGGAGCAATGTGGTCATGTGGAGCACAGGCTCCACATTTTCCACGGCAACGGCAAGCTCGCCGTTGCGCCTCCGGTAGACCGCTCCTGTGCCTCTTAACCCTTATGATCCGGGGCGGGCGTTTCCGCGGGCTTCTCCGGCGCGGCTTCGGCGGGCTTCGGCGGCGGAATCGGCGCCGGGCTGTCGGCTTCCGTGCGCAGATAGGCGATCAGGTCGATGCGCTGCTGCTCGCTGCGGATACCGGCAAAGCTCATCTTGGTGCCGGGGATATAAGCGCCGGGCGATTTGATGAACTTGAACAGCTCATCATAGGTCCAGGTGCCGCCCTTCTTCTTCATCGCGGCAGAGAAATCGAAGCCGCCGCGGCCTTCACCGCGCGGGCTGTCAACGATGCTCCACAGATCGGGGCCGATCTTGTTCGGGCCGCCTTTTTCAAAGGTGTGGCACTGTTCGCATTTCTGCGAGATCTTCTTGCCGGCATCGACATCGGCCTTGGCCAGAACCGTGCCCCAATCCGGCATCACTTCTTCCTTGGGGGCTGCTTCTGCGCCGCCGGTCGATTCCTCGGCCACGCCCTCGACCACATAGCCGGGCTTCGCAGGCGGCTCGACGTCGTAAATCGCGTCAGCCGCAATCCTGATCACCATGACGAAGATCAACGTGCCAAGAACGGCACCGATGATCTTGTTCCACTCCCAAGAATCCATAAGGTCTGCCTCTGCCCACCCGAGAAAATCGCGCCGACATTACCGGCGCCGGGGGCATGATGCGCGCGGCGAAGCGTCGCATAACTGGCTGAAGGATTTGGCGGAACGCCGATGAACCCTGTTGTTCTCATTCCGGCGCGCATGGCGTCGTCCCGCCTGCCGGGAAAGCCGCTGGCCGATATTGCCGGTGTGCCGATGATCGTGCGCGTCTGGCAGCAGGCCAGGGCCGCCGCCATCGGGCCGGTGGTGGTCGCCGCCGCAGAGGCCGAGATCGTCCAGGCCATCGGGCAGGCGGGCGGCCATGCCGTTCTGACCGATCCCGATCTACCCTCCGGCTCCGACCGGGTGTTTCAGGCGCTGACGGCGTTCGATCCTGCCGGGTATCATGACGCCATCGTCAACCTTCAGGGCGATCTGCCCGCACTCGACCCCGGCGCCATCCGCGCCGTGGCCGCGGCCTTGCGGGCGGGCGATGCCGACATTGCAACCCTCGCTGCTGAAATCACCGATCCGGCCGATTTCGACAATCCGAATGTGGTGAAGCCGGTGGTGGCCTGGGCCCCGGATAAGCAGACAGGGCGCGCGCTTTATTTCACCCGGGCCCGCGCACCGGCCGGTGATGGGCCGCTTTTCCATCACATCGGAATCTACGCCTACCGCCGCGAAGCGCTGGCGCGCTTTGTCGCGTTGCCGCCATCGCCGCTTGAACGGCGCGAGAAACTCGAGCAATTGCGGGCGCTGGAGGCCGGAATGACGATCGCGGTGGCCCGTGTGGACCAGGTGCCGCTCAGCGTCGATACGGCGGACGATCTTGCAAAAGCGCGCGCGCTGCTGGGGGCGGCATCATGACCGGAACACTGATTGCCAAGGCAAAGCGTGTCGCCTTCCAGGGGGAGCCGGGGGCCTACGCCAACCTCGCCGCGCGTGAAGCGCTGGCGCATGTGGAGCCGGTGCCCCGTCCAACGTTTGAAGACGCGGTGGAGGCGGTGAAAAGCGGCGATACCGATCTCTGCATCATCCCGGTGGAAAATTCGCTGCATGGCCGTATTGCCGACATCCATCACCTTTTGCCCGATGCCGGGCTCTATATCGTCGGCGAACATTTCCTGCGCATCCGCCATCAATTGCTGGGGGTGAAGGGCGCGAAACTGTCAGACATCAAAACCGTGATGAGCCAGGGTCCGGCGCTCGGCCAATGCCGCAACATCATCCGCGAGATGAAATGGCGGGCACAGAACTGGCACGATACCGCCGGCTCCGCCCATCACGTGGCCGAATTGAACGACAAATCGGTGGCGGCGATTGCCTCGTCGCTGGCGGGTGATATCTACGGTCTCGATGTGTTGAAGGCGAATGTGGAAGACGCCGAACACAACATGACCCGCTTCCTGATCATGGCGCGGGAACCGGACGATGCCATTCATGACGGCAACAAGGTGATCACCACCTTTGTCTTCCGTGTACGGAACGTCCCGGCCGCGCTTTACAAGGCGCTGGGCGGCTTCGCCACCAACGGCGTCAACATGACCAAGCTGGAAAGCTATCAGCTTGGGGGTTCGTTCAACGCCACCCAGTTCTATGCCGATATCGAAGGTCACCCCGAAGAACATCTGGTGCGCCTCGCGCTCGAAGAACTGCAGTTCTTCACCAGCAAGCTGACGGTGCTCGGCATCTATCCCGCCCACCCCTTCCGCGCCCAATTGCCGTAAGGGCGTTGGTCTGCGTCAAAGCGCGGCGGCGATCTGCCGTATTGGCAGGAAAAGCGTATTGCGCTCGCGCTGAAAGGGCATGAAGCCATATTGCAGATAGAAGCGCGCGGCGTCTTCATCGATGGCGTGAACCAGAACCGCGCGGGCCCCGATGGCATTTGAAGCCTGCAGCGCCCGTTTCAAGCCGTCTTTCAGCAATCCCGATCCGATATTGCGGCCAGAGTAATTCCGGTCGACGGCAAGCCTTGCCAGCACGAAAACCGGTATCGGGTCCGGCATGTTGCGTGACAGGCGGCTTGGCGCATGGGTGCGTTGCACGGCGCCGGCAGCCAGCGCGTAATAGCCTACGACCCGCTTCTCCAGACAGACGACATAGGTGCGTGCGCTCAGCCCTTCCGCTTTCCCCGCGCGGCTATAGAGCCAGTCATTCAGCGCTGGCTTGCCACAGTCGAAATCGGCAATTTCGTGCCCCGCGTCCAATGGCGCGGGCGCGGTCAGCGGCGTTTGCTTCATCCCCCCGTTCGCTCCTTATTTTTCCCAGGGGGCGTTTTCCACCATCAGCCGCTTCAACGCTTTGTTCGGTGCGGGCGGTGCGTCCAATGCTTTCTGGAAGGCATCGAACTGCGCCCGGTCCAATGCGATCAGGCGCCGCTCCAGCAGAACTTCGGTCGCGTGGCGCTGTGAGCTTTCGATGATGAAATCGGTTCGTGTTTTGCCCAGAAGCCCAGCCGCGTCGTCGATCAGACTGCGCGTGTTATTTGACATGCGAAGGTTGACCACGGTGTTTTTGCGCGTCGCGATCCGCTCTTTTGCTGTTGTTCCGGTCATGCCGCGTCCTTTGCCAAATCGTATATACGATGTATATACAGATTTCAGGTTCTTGGCAATGCTGCGATCAGGTGCGCATAGCGTTCGCGATCATCTGCGCTGAAGCAGCAGAAGATCACCGTGTTCTGCGCAGCACTGGCCGAAAGATGGCGCACCACCGCACCGAACGCGATCTTTGCCGCGTGTTCCGAAGGCCAGCCGTAAATGCCGGTGCCGATGGCGGGAAAGGCAATGCTCGCGATGCCGTGCGCATCGGCCAGTATCAGCGCGCTTGTATAACAGGAAGCCAAAAGCGCATCCTGTTTCTCGCTGCCGTCCCACACCGGTGCCGCGGTGTGAATCACATGGCGCGCGGGCAGATCATATCCGCCGGTGATCACGGCGGTCCCGGTGGGGCAGGCGCCGATGCGCGCGGTCGCTTGCGTCAGCTTCGGGCCCGCCGCGCGGCGGATCGCGCCATCCACGCCGCCGCCCGGCAGCAATTGCGCATTGGCGGCGTTGACGATCGCATCCACCGCCAGCGTGGTGATATCGGCTTCGATGGCTGTCAGTCTGTCCGGCAAAACAGTCATGGTTGCGTTTTGTACCATAGAGTGGTACATCAGGACAAGGGGCGCGGCATGATCGCAAATTTCAGGGATGGCTGGTTAGAGGCGTTCTTCGTCGTAGACAAACGATCGCGGCATATTCCGGCTGATCTGGAAGCGCGCCTGTTTCGCAAACTTCAGATGATCGACGATGCGATGACAGACGGGGATTTAAGGGTGCCGCCGAGCAATCATTTCGAAAAGTTGCGCGGCTCCCTCGCGGGGTGTCATTCCATCCGTGTCAACAATCAGTGGCGGCTGATCTTTCGTTGGGATGGCGCGCGTGGGAAGGCGGAAGATATTTATCTCGATAACCACAGCTATCGATGAGGTGAACCATGCTGATGACAAAGCGTAAACCGGTTAGTGTCGGGGAAATCCTTGTCGAGGAGTTCATGCAGCCGATGGGGCTGACGCAAACCGCTTTGGCGGCGGCGATGGGCGTTCCGCGCAAGCATGTGAACGAGCTTTGCATGAATCGCCGCGGCATAACGGCTGCGACCGCACTCATTCTTGCGCGCGTCTTCGGCAACAGTCCCGATTTCTGGCTGAACCTGCAGCGCCGCAACGATTTGTGGGAAGCGATGAACAATCCCCGTGAACGGAAGCGGATCGCGCGCGCAAGGCCGCTTGGCGCTGCTGCCTGATCCGAAGCAGGCTCAGTCTTCCGCGAACATCTTGATCAGGTGATGGGCAATCGCAATCGCGGGCGGCACCCACAGCCCGTCCACCGGGCCGCCGTTCGCGATCAACTGGCGTGCGGTATCGCGCGAAAGCCAGCGCGCCTCGACGATTTCGTTTTCGTCGACGTGGAATTCGCGGCTTTCGGCTTCGGCGAAACAACCGATCATCAGGGATGAGGGGAAAGGCCATGGCTGGTTGGCGCGATAGGTCACGGCGCCCGTCTTCAGTCCCACTTCCTCCATCAATTCGCGGCGCACCGCTTCCTCGATGGTCTCGCCCGGTTCGATGAACCCGGCCAGCGCCGAAAACATCCCGCGGGGAAACTGCTTGCCGCGCCCGACCAGACAATGGTCGCCATGCGTCGCCAGCATGATCACCACCGGATCGGTGCGGGGGAAATGCTCCGTCTCGCACTGGCTGCAGATGCGGCGATAGCCGCCATCGGCGCCGGTGGTCTTGTGGCCGCAGCGGGCGCAGAAGCCATGGCGCCAATGCCAGTCGATCAGCGCCTTGGCCTCGCCACAGATCGCAACGTCCTTCAGCGGCAAAAGGCTCGCCGCCGCGCGCATATCCGCGAAATGGCCAAGGCCCGCCAGCGGTCCTTCGTTGACCGGGTCGGCCGCGGCCGAAATATCCAGCGCGAACAGGGCGTGGTCTTTTTCGAGCCCCAGGAAAATGCACGGCGCATCGGGCGCGGCCAGGCTTTCACACAGGCCGGGGCGCAGAAAGCCCGCTTCCAGCGGCGGCGCGGCCTTTTCGGGCCCCAGAATGAACGGCATCAGCCGCCACATCGGCAGGATGAACGAGGCGGGATCGCGGAACTTCTCCGCAATCCACTGCGCATCGCTGCGCTTGTAGCTGGCCCGGTCGAGCGGATTTCCAGTGAAGGGGATCATGCGGAACCCTGTTTAAGGCGGCCACCCGCCCTCTACAACTGAAATGGGGCATGGCGGAAATCAGGGCCCCCGCGATTCCGGCTGGGGCCGTCCCGCCGACTCGCATTTCGCTGTCCGACACTCTATATCGGCCGCGAGAGTCCGGCTGTGGACGTGGCAATCGCCAACCCGGTCAGGTCCGGAAGGAAGCAGCCGTAACGAATCCGCCTCGGGTCGCGGCCGGGCTCTCACCTCTATAAAACCTGTCATCCCGGCCAAGCCGAGCGGAGCGAAGTGCGTGCTGGGACCCATCTGTCCACAATCCGGGGCCATTTGAGGGGCGACCCGCCCCGCACGGCCTTGCTATAGTTTCGCCATGATGGATGAGACGGAACCCTCTCTCGGTCTGGCCGATGCGCCTGCGCCCGCCGGCGCGGAAACCTACCGTGTGCTGGCGCGCAAATACCGGCCGCAGGATTTCACCGGCCTGATCGGTCAGGAGGCGCTGGTCAAAACCCTGACCAATGCGTTCGCCACCGGGCGCATCGCGCATGCCTTCATGCTCACCGGCGTGCGCGGGGTGGGCAAAACCACCACCGCCCGCATCATTGCGCGCGCGCTCAACTGCATCGGCCCGGACGGCACCGCCAAAAATCCCACCATCCACCCGTGCGGGGTGTGCGAACCGTGCCGGGCGATTGCCGAGAGCCGTCATGTCGATGTGCAGGAGATGGATGCCGCCTCCCGCACCGGGATCGACGATATTCGCGAGATCATCGAGGGCGTGCGCTATGCCCCGGCATCGGCCCGCTACAAGGTCTACATCATCGACGAGGTGCATATGCTGTCGAAACAGGCCTTCAACGGCCTGCTGAAGACGCTGGAAGAACCGCCGCCGCATGTGAAATTCGTCTTTGCCACCACAGAAATCCGCAAGGTGCCGGTCACCGTGCTGTCGCGTTGCCAGCGCTTCGACCTGCGCCGGATCGAAACCCCCGAACTCGCCGCCCATCTGAAGGCTATCGCCGAAAAGGAAAATGTGCAGATCGCCGGCGATGCGCTGGCGCTGGTGGCGCGTGCCGCCGAAGGTTCTGTGCGCGACGGGCTTTCGTTATTGGATCAGGCCATCGCCCATGAAGAAGGCGCGATCGATGCGGCCTCGGTGCGCGCGATGCTGGGCCTGGCTGATCGCGGCCGGGTGCTCGATATGTTCGAAAAGACCATGGGTGGCGAAATTGCCGGTGCACTGTCCGATCTGCGCGATCTTTATGACCGTGGCGCCGATCCGCTGGCCGTGATGCAGGATCTGCTGGAGACCACGCATTTCCTGACCCGGGTCAAGGTCGCCCCCGGTGCCGAAGGTTTTTTCGATGGCGGCTCGGCGGAGGCCAAACGCGCCACGGCCATGGCCGCGAAGCTGCCGGTGCCGGCACTGACGCGCGCCTGGCAGATGCTGCTGAAGGGTTTGTTCGAGGTGCGGGACGCCACCCGCCCGATCGCGGCGGCCGAGATGGCGCTGATCCGTCTTTCCTATGCCGCCGATCTTCCGCCGACGGACAGGCTGGTCCGCGATGTGCTGGATACGGCTGGAACCCCGCCCGCACGCAGCACACCAACGCCGGATGGTGCGCCACGCACGCCGCGTACCCAAAGCCATTTTCCTCCCCCGCATGCGGGGGAGGGGGACCGCATAGCGGTGGAGGGGGCGCGCGCCGCCACGTCCCCCCTCCGTCTTGCTGCGCAAGACACCTCCCCCGTGCACGGGGGAGGAAAAATTGCATCCCTCGAAGATCTCGCCGAACTGGCGCGCAGCCGTGGCGCGCCTGTGCTCAAGGTGAATATCGAAAACGACATCCATCTGGTGCGGCTGGAGCCGGGGCAACTCGAATTCCGCCCCAGCGCCAAGGCGCCTCGGTCACTTTCCGCCGATCTGACGCAGAAGCTGCGGGAATGGACGGGCACGCGCTGGATGGTGACGGTCGCGCGTGAAGGCGGCGCGCCGACCCTGGCCGAACAGAAGCGCGCCGCGCGCGATGCCGCCTTCGATCGCGTGCGGCAGGAGCCGTTGGTGCGTGCGGTGCTGGATCGTTTTCCGGGCGCGGAAATCATCGCGGTGCGCCAGCCCGAAGCCGAAGCCCCGCCCGAAGCCGCAATACCCGAATCCGCCATGGATGAATCCGGAGATATGCCATGAACCTGACCGATCTGTTCAAACAGGCGAAGGACATGCAGGCCCGCGCCGAGGAGATGCAGAAGGCGATGGCCGCAATCGACGTGGTGGGGGAATCGGGCGCCGGCATGGTGCGCGTCACGCTCACGGGCAAATCCGAATTGAAGGCGCTGGCGATCGATCCGTCGCTGCTGAAGCCGGAAGACAAAACCGTGATCGAGGATCTGATCGTCGCCGCCCACAACGATGCGCGCGCAAAACTTGAAGCCCGCATGGCGGAAGAGATGCAGCGGATGAGCCGCGAAATGGGCCTACCCGCAGGCCTCGGCGGCCTCTTCGGGCAATGAGGGCAGATCGGTCTTTCGCTCCCCCCTTGAGGGGGAGCACGCTTTGTTTCGCAATGCGTTCGGCATTGCGAAAGAAAGCGGTGGGGGGTAATGGCCAATCCCGCTGTTGCCCCGCCCCGAATTTTCAACTGTGCACGCGCACAGCCAAAAATTCGACCCTCCCTCAAGGGGAGGGTGAAAGGTGTATGCGTGTCTAGCCTTCCCGCCGGTCCGGAAATCGAACGCCTGATCCAGCTTCTGGCCAAACTGCCGGGGCTCGGCCCCCGTTCGGCCCGGCGCGCGGCGCTTGTGCTGCTGAAAAAGCGCGAGGCGCTGCTGGAGCCTTTGGGCACCGCGATGCGCGATGCGGCGGCCGCCATCAAAACCTGTGAGACCTGCGGCAACCTCGATACCGTCTCGCCGTGTTCACTGTGCCGCGATGGCCGCCGCGATCCCCATGTGCTGTGCGTGGTGGAGGATGTGGCCGATCTCTGGGCACTCGAACGTGCCGGCGTTTTCCGCGGCCGCTATCATGTGCTGGGCGGCGCCTTGTCGGCGCTGGACGGCATCACGCCGGAACGGCTCAACACCGCCTCTCTGATTGCGCGTGTGGACGAAGGCGTCGATGAAGTGATCCTGGCGATGAACGCGACGGTCGAAGGGCAGACCACCGCGCATTATCTGATGGACGCGCTAACGCCATCGGGGGTGAAGGTGACACGGCTTGCGCATGGCGTGCCGGTCGGCGGCGAACTCGATTATCTGGATGAAGGCACGCTTTCCGCCGCGTTCCGCGCCCGCCGCCCGCTATAACGAACAATGAGGGGAGTACGCCGATGGGCAAAGGCCGTCTGGAAGCATTCAGCGATGGTGTGATCGCGATCATCATCACCATCATGGTGCTGGAATTCAAACGGCCTGAATCGGTTACGTTCGCAGCCTTGTTGCCGCTTCTGCCCCATATCGCGATCTACGCGCTCAGCTTCATCTATGTCGGCATCTACTGGAGCAACCACCACCATCTGTTCCACGCGGCGAAAACCGTTACGGGCGGCATTCTGTGGGCCAATCTGCATCTGCTGTTCTGGCTCTCGCTCCTGCCCTTCGTCACCGCCTGGATGGGGGAGAACCACGCCGCCCCCTTGCCGGTGGCGCTTTACGGTGTGGTGCTGATGATGAACGGGCTCGCCTACAACATCCTTTCGCATCTTCTTGTCAGGCATGAAGGGGCGGGCTCGGTCATTGCCCGCGCGGTGGGCAAGGATCGCAAAACCCTGTTGTCGATTCTCGGCTATGTGGCGGCGGTGCTGATTTCGCCGTTCCTGCCCGCGCTTTCGCTCGGCCTCTATGCCGTGGTTGCGCTCACCTGGCTCATCCCCGACCGCCGCATCGAACGCGCGATGAAAGCCTGATCGCTTTGGGGCGCGTTTTCAGGTGGAATGGCTGGAAAGTCGTGCCGCGATGATCTGTCCGAAATCGTCTTCAACCGCGCACCGAAAATAGCAATAAAATTTCAGGCCACTGGAATCAACGGCTTAACCCCCACCATCGTTACGCTGGTTGCATTTTTGCTCTTTTCTTTTCGCGCGGGATTTCCCATGTGCCTTGTCCTTTGAAGGAGAACGTCGTGGAGCAATCACAGAAAAATCCGAAACCGCGCAGTGTGGCATTGCTGGAGGACAATCTCGCCCTCATCGCCAAGGCCGTCGCGGAATGTTTTGAAACCGCGCGCGGCATCGATCCGCGAAACGATGAATATGGCCACGCCCGCCACTCCGCCTATCAGAATGCGGTCACGCTTTTGAAGGCGAGTGCGCGCATCGGTCAGACGCTGGCCGCCATTCAGGGCAACAAGATCCGGCACGACATCCGCGTCATCCGTGAAACCGCGCCCGCCCGCCGCCGCGTGGCGGCAAATCCGCTGCCCGCGCAAGAACTTGCCGCTCCCACCCCCGCCCCAGTTTCCGAAGGTTCGAATGGCTAAATTGGAATTGTCTTTCACCTCCCCCTCGCGGGGAGAGCCTGCCCCGCACTTGTTGCGGGGTCGCCCGCAAAAGCCTTCGCGAAGGCGGGCGGGTGGGGGGATTGCCTCTGAGACCATGGGTGCCCCCCGCAAACGCGGTGGCCAGCCCGGCAACCGCAACCGGCGCCGTCATGGCGCATTTTCTGCCGCCGCCCGTGCGGCCCGGGCCGAAATCCGCCTGCTGGTGGCACGCGCCCGCTTCCTCTGTGATCAGGCCCTTCTCTGGCACGCCTGCGAATCTCGCGCCGCGGCCGAACCGGCACGGGAACGAAATATGTACCGGGGCCGAATCATCGCTAAACTGCGCTGTCCGCAACCTTCGCGGGCGAAAGGATCTGGTGATGGACCCCATATGGCTTGGCGTGGCTTTCGCCCTCGGCGCCGTTATCACGGGCCTGCTGGTCTGGGTGGTTGCCGCGAAGGACCTGCGCGCCTTGCGCGAAACGCTGGCGGCGCGCGATGCCGAACTCGGGCCCCTGCGCGGCGAACGCGATCAGGCCCGGCAGGAGGCTGGACAGGCGCGCGAACAGCTTGCCAATGCGCAGGGCCGCCTGGAACAGGCCGCGCGTCAGGGCGAAGAACTGGTGGAGGCGCGCAAAACCGTTTTCGATCTCAACCGCGATGGCGCCGCTCTGCGCGCGCAGCTTGAGGCGGCGGAAAAGGCCCATGGCGAACAGGTGGCGCAGCTCACCCGCTTGCGGCAGGAGATGCAGGATCAGTTTCAATTGTTGGCCGGTCAGGCGCTGAAAGCCAGCAACGAAGAATTCGCCAAACGCGCGGAAGACGTGTTCAAGGCGCAAAAGGAATTGACGGCTGCGGAGATCGACAAGCGTTCGCTGGCGATTTCCGAACTGGTCAAGCCGCTTGGCGAAACGCTCAAGGCTTATGAAGAGCAAATGCGCCAGATCGAAGCGGCGCGCAAGGAAAGCTATGGCGGGCTGAAAGCGGCGATCGACGCCGCGCGGGTGCAGAACGATGAAGTGCGGCTGGTGACGGCCAATCTCGTCACTGCGCTCAAGGCATCGCCCAAAACCCGCGGCCGTTGGGGGGAGGAAACGCTGCGCCGGGTGATGGAATTGTCCGGTATGGTCGAACATTGCGATTTCGAGACCGAAAAGCATTTCCGCGGCGAGGATGAATCGCTCAGGCCCGATGTCCTGATCAGTGTCTCTGGCGGGCGCACCATCGTGGTCGATGCCAAGGCGCCGGTGACCGCCTATCTCGACGCAATCGAGGCCACCTGCGAAACAGAGCGCGAAACCCTGCTGGTGCGCCACGCGCGCCAGCTTCGCGAACGCCTGACCAACCTCTCGCACAAATCCTATTGGGAGAAGGTCGGCGGCAGTACCGATTGCGTGGTGATGTTCGTGCCGGGCGACAATTTCGTTTCCGCCGCGTTTGAGCGCGATCCGAACCTGTTCGAGGATGGCATCAAGAACCGGGTGCTGATCTGCACCCCAACCACCTTCATCGCGCTTGCCAAGGCGATTTCCTATGGCTGGCGGCAGGAAAAGCTGGCGCAGAACGCGATGGATGTGGCCCGCCTCGGCAAGGAACTTTATGCGCGCCTCGCCACATTGGGCGAGCACGTCACCGATCTCGGCAAACACATCAACAATGCGGCCAAGAAATATAATGCGATGGTCGGCAGTCTCGAAAGCAATGTCATGCCCCAGGCCCGGCGGTTTCACGAATTGGGCGTCGAAGGCACGGCCAAGCCCCTGTCCGATCTTTCCGAGGTCGATGTGGTGGTGCGCCTGCCGCAGCGCGGGCGCGATCTGCGCATTGAAAATCCGCTGCAACGTGAAGGGGATAGCAACCTCTTGACCGGGGATGACGGCACGCCTATCTCCAATTCATGACCATACGCCCGATCATTACGGCCCCCGATCCGCGGCTGAAAACGGTGTCCGAAGCGGTGGACCGGGTGAACGATTCCATCCGCAAGCTGGCTGACGACATGGTGGACAGCATGTATGCCGCCGATGGCATCGGCCTGGCCGCGATCCAGATCGGCGTGCCCAAACGCATGCTGGTGATGGATCTGGATCAGAAGGATGGCGGCCGCAATCCGCGCCTGTTCATCAATCCCAAGGTCGTCTGGGCCTCGGAAGAGATGGCGAAGATGGAGGAGGGTTGCCTCTCCGTCCCCGAAGTGTGGGAGGACGTGGAACGCCCCGCCCGCATCACCGCCGAATATCTCGATCGCGACGGCGCGCTCCAGACGCTGGAGGCCGATGGCCTGCTCGCCACCTGCCTGCAGCATGAGATCGATCATCTGAACGGCGTGCTGTTCATCGACCATATCTCCCGGCTGAAGCGCGGCATCGTCATGCGCAAGCTGACAAAGGCGAAAAAACTGAAAGACGCGGGATGACCGCGCCCCGTGCATGACGCTGCGCATCGCCTTTCTCGGCACGCCGGATTTCGCAGTGCCAACCCTTGCCGCCCTGATTGCGCAAGGTCATGACGTCGTTTGCGTCTATTCCCAGCCGCCGCGGCCAAAGGGGCGCGGCCTGGCCGAAAATCTGGGGCCGGTGCATGAATTCGCTTTGGCCTCTCACATCGCGGTGCGCACGCCGCTGACCTTGAAGGATGTGGCGCAGCAGGAATTGTTCGCAAGCCTCGGCGTCGACGTTGCGGTGGTGGTGGCTTACGGCCTCCTGCTGCCGCAGGCTGTGCTCTCCGCTCCCCGCCTCGGCTGCATCAATCTGCATGCCTCGCTGCTGCCGCGCTGGCGCGGTGCCGCACCCATTCAGCGTGCGGTCATGGCGGGCGATGGCGAAACCGGCGTGATGACGATGCAGATGGAGGCCGGCCTCGACACCGGCCCGGTGCTGATGGCCGAGCGCCTCGCCATCGGCCGCAAGACGGCGGGCGAACTGCATGATGCGCTCGCCCATCTCGGGGCCGATCTGATGGTGCGCACCTTGGGCGCGCTCGAACGCGGTTCGATCACCGCAACACCGCAAACGGGCGAACCCGTCTATGCGAAGAAGATCACCAAGGACGAAGCCCGCATCGATTGGGCAAAACCGGCTGCCGAACTCGATTGCCTGATCCGCGGCCTGTCGCCCTTTCCCGGTGCCTGGTGCATAGCGAATGAGGAACGGTTGAAGGTTCTCTACGCCGAACCGGTATCCGGAAATGGCGCACCCGGCACGGTGCTGAACGATGCGCTCACCATTGCCTGCGGTGAAGGCGCGTTACGGCTTGTCCGTGTGCAGCGGGCCGGAAAAGCGGTGATGGCGGCGGATGAATTGCTGCGGGGTTTCGCGCTTGCCCCCGGCACACGGCTTGCCTGATGCCGCGCTACCGCCTGACGCTCGAATATGATGGCGCGCCCTTTGTCGGCTTCCAGCGCCAGAACAATGGCCCCTCGGTGCAGGGTGCGCTGGAAGACGCCATTGAAAAGCTCTCAGCCCAGCGCGTCACCGTGATGGCGGCGGGCCGCACCGATGCCGGTGTCCATGCGCTGGCGCAGGTGGTGCATTTCGATCTGGAAAAAACCTATGTGGCCGAAAAGGTGCGCGATGCACTGAACTTCCACCTGCGGCCCAATCCGGTGTCGGTGCTGGATGCGGTGGTTGCGGCGCCCGATTTCCACGCCCGTTTTCAGGCCAGGGGCCGGCATTATCTCTACCGCATTCTCTGCCGCACCGCGCCGCCCGCCATCGACCGTGGCCGGGTCTGGCATGTCATGCACGATCTCGATTGGCAGGCGATGCACCGCGCGGCACAGGTGCTTGTCGGCCATCATGATTTCACCACCTTCCGCGCCACCAATTGCCAGGCCAAATCGCCGATGAAGACGCTGGATCGTCTGGCGGTTGAACCGGCGGGCGCGGAAATTCACATCCATGCCGATGCGCGCAGCTTCCTGCATCATCAGGTGCGCTCGATGGTGGGGTCGCTGAAACTGGTGGGGGAGGGCAAGTGGGACGAAGCCCGCCTTGCCGCCGCGCTGGCGGCGCGCGATCGTACCGCCTGCGGTCCGGTGGCACCGGCCGAAGGGCTTTATCTCACCGCTGTTGATTACTGAAGATCGACCAGGCTGACACAGCCGGGGTCGATGGCCTGTCCGAAGAAAATCTCGCCCACGCGGGCAAAGCGGTCGGGGGCGTCGGTGACCAGGAATTGCGGTGGCCCGTTTTCGCTCCGGTCCGCGTTCAGATCGTTTTCGGCCAGAAGCTTTATCGCCGCGCGCGCCGCGGTCTCCGCGCTGTCGACCAGAACGATTGCATCGCCCGCAACCTTCGCGATTACATCCTTCAGCACCGGATAATGGGTGCAGCCGAGCAGCAGGCATTTCGGCCGCGGCACCGTCGCCAGCAGCGGGTCGAGATAGCGATGCGCAATTGCGTCTGCAATCGGTCCTGCGATCAACCCTTCTTCGCTCATCGGCACGAACAGCGGGCAGGCCTGCTGCACAACGCCCACGCGCCCACGCGCCTCAATCGCCCGGACATAGGCACCGCCTTTGACGGTGCCCTCGGTCGCGATCACCGCAATGGGCCCGGCCGGCGTGGCGGCAATGGCGGCATCTGCACCGGGTGCAATCACACCCATCACCGGCAAGGGTGCAAAGGCCGTCTGCAATTCGGGAAGGGCGACGGATGCAGTATTGCACGCCAACACGATCATCTTCACCCCGCGCCGCCGCAGCGCCTCTGTTGCCTGCAACGCATAGCGCTTCACCGTGTCGGCGCTCTTGGTGCCGTAAGGAAGGCGCGCGGTGTCGCCCAGATAGATGAACCGCTCCCGCGGCAGCGCCCGGCACAAAGCGCGCATGACGGTCAGCCCGCCCATGCCGGAATCGAACACGCCGATGGCCGCGTTACGGTTCACGGGCGCGTGGTGAAATAGGTTTGCAGCACGGCTTCATAAATGTCGGTCAGCCGTTCGATCTCGGCCACCGGCATGCACTCATCGACCTTGTGCATGGTGGCGTTCGGCAGGCCCAATTCCACCACCGGACAGTGATCCTTGATGAAGCGGGCGTCGGACGTGCCGCCGCCGGTGGAGAAGGCCGGTTTCTTCCCCGTCACCTTTTCCACCGCATCCGCGATGCAGCCGGTGAACGGGCCGGGCGCAGTCAGGAAGGAAACGCCGGAGACATGGCTGCCAAGGGTGATTTCGCCACCCATCTGCCCGCGCACCTCCGCGATGGCGGTTTCCACCCGGCGCAGCAACGTCTCGGGCGTGTGCATGTCATTGAAGCGGATGTTGAAGCGGGCCTTCGCCTCGCCCGGTACGACGTTGGTGGCGGGGTTGCCGACATCGGCACTGGTGAAGGCAAGCGTGGATGGCTCGAAATGGGCGTTGCCGGAATCCAGCGGGTCTTCGTTCAGCCGGGTGATGAGGCGGGCAAGAATGGGAATCGGGTTCAGCGCCTGATGCGGATAGGCGACGTGGCCCTGGGTTCCTGCAACCCGGATCTGAAAGTTCATCGAGCCGCGGCGGCCGATTTTCAAGGTGTCCCCGCTCGCGGCAGCGGATGTCGGTTCGCCCACCACGCAATGGTCGATGCGCTCACCCCGTTCCGTCAGCCATCCAAGCATCTTGGGGGTGCCGTTGATGGCACGGCCTTCTTCATCGCCGGTGATCAAAAGGCTGATGGAACCGTCGAACGGCCCTTTGCCGATGTGGCGTGCGGCGGCGGCAACAAAGGCGGCTACGGCGGACTTCATGTCGGCGGCGCCGCGGCCGTAAAGCACACCATCGCGGATCGCGGCCGCAAATGGCGGCGACCGCCACTGGTTTTCATCGCCCGGCGGCACGACGTCGGTATGACCGGCGAAACAGAAATTGGGTGCCGCCGTGCCGAACCGGGCATAGAGATTGTCGACCGGTGCCTCGCCCTCCGCCGTGAAATGCAGCCGGTGACAGGTGAAGCCAAGGCCATTGAGCGCCAGTTCCAGTACACCCAACGCACCTTCGTCACGCGGTGTCACGGATGGGCAACGGATCAGGTCTTGTGCAAGGGAAACGGGGTCAGGGGCGGCCATGGGCTCGCGATTTAGGCCGGGCTTTGGTCTATGGTCAACCGGGGAAACCGCGGGAGGAATGTATGGCTGGCAGACTGGAAGGCAAGGTGGCGCTGATCACAGGCGCGGCAAGCGGGATCGGGCGCGGCACGGTCGATCTGTTCGTGCGGGAGGGTGCGCGCGTAATTGCCGCCGACATTCAGGACGATCGGGGCGCCCGTATCGAGGAGGAATATTCCGGCAAGGCCCGTTATGTACGCTGCGATGTATCGGACGAAGCGGCCATCGCCGCGGCGGTTGACGCGGCGTCGCGTCATTTCGGCAGGCTCGATTGCCTGTTCAACAATGCCGGCACGGGTGGTGCCAATGATGCCGCGGATGGCGTGAGCGCGCAGAATTTCGATCAGGTCATGCACCTGCATGTGCTGGCCGCCATGCTCGGCATGAAATACGCCGTCCCGCTGATGCGCAAATCCGGCGGTGGCTCGATCATCACCACGGCTTCGGTGGCGGGGCTCAGGGCCGGTTACGGGCCGCTGCTCTATTCCACCGCCAAAGGCGCCATCATTCACATGACGCATGTGGCGGCGGCGCAATTGGCGGCGTCATCCATTCGCGTCAACTGCATTTGTCCGGGGTTGATCGCGACCAATATTTTCGCCAGCAGCCTGGGCGTGCCGAGCCAGCTTGCCGAAACTCGCATCGATGCGATTGCGGAAGCCTCACGGGCTTCGCAACCGATCCAGCGCGGCGGCCGTCCGCGCGATATCGCGGAGGCCGCGCTCTACCTCGCCAGCGACGGTTCGGATTGGGTCACCGGGCAGGCCATCACGGTCGATGGCGGGCTCACCCTCGGGCCACAGGGCATGGAACAGCTTTCCGCCTTCGCCCCGATCGTGCAGGCGCTTGGCGTCGATCAGGAAGCACTGGCCGCGGCGGCCGCCGGTCAGTCTAGTCCCGCAGCAGATCGTTGATGGAGGTCTTGGCGCGGGTGCGCGCATCGACCCGCTTGACGATCACGGCACAGTAAAGCGACGGCCGGCCGGGGGCGCCGGGCAGATTGCCTGGCACCACCACGGAATAAGGTGGCACCTTGCCCTGGAAGATCTCCCCGGTCGCGCGATCGACGATTTTGGTCGATGCGGTCAGAAACACGCCCATGGACAGCACCGAGCCTTCGCCGACAATCACGCCTTCGGCCACTTCGGAGCGGGCGCCGATGAAGCAATTGTCCTCGATGATGGTGGGGGCTGCTTGCAGCGGTTCCAGAACGCCGCCAAGGCCCGCACCGCCGGAGATGTGGCAATGGGCGCCCACCTGTGCGCAGGAGCCGACCGTCGCCCAGGTATCGACCATGGTGTTTTCGCCGACATAGGCACCGACATTCACAAAGCTGGGCATGAGGACAGCGCCCTTGGCGATAAAGGCCGAATGACGCACGATCGCGCCCGGCACGGCGCGGAAGCCGGCGGCGCGGAAGCGCGCTTCGTCCCAGCCTGCGAATTTGGAATCAACCTTGTCCCACCAATGGGCGCCGCCCGGTGCGCCCCCGATCAGCCTCATGTCGTTCAGGCGGAAGGAAAGCAGGACGGCTTTCTTCAACCATTGATGCACATGCCAGTCGTCGCCGGTCTTTTCGGCCACCCGTGCCTTGCCGCTGTCGAGTTGCGCAAGCGCCTCGCCGACCGCATCGCGGATCGGGCCTTTGGTGGTTGGCGAAAGCGTATCGCGGGTTTCCCAGGCTTCGTCGATAAGGGCGGCCAGCGTCGTCATCATTCATACCCTGATGGAATGGAGGAATTGCGTAAGATTGCCGGTTTCGTGATCGATGTGAAGCTCCGGCGTCGCGATGCGCCAATAGGATTGGCCAAGGCCGTTGTTCAGCCACACGGTCGTCATGCCAAGCGCATTGGCGGGCACGAGATTGCGCGCGCTGTCTTCGAACAGCACTGCGCGGTCTGCGTGGACGCCTTGAAGCGCGACCAGTGCAGCATAGGCCGCCGGATCGGGCTTGGCCCGGAAGTCCAGCGCCTTCGCATCCACGATTGCGCAAAACAGATCTGCGATTTCCAGCCGGTCGAGTACCGCACGGGCGAAGCGGCCGCAATTGTTGGTGAAGACAAGGCGCCGTCCCGGCAACCGGGCAAGACCGCTGCGCAATTGCGGGGCCGGTTTGAGGGCGAGGCCGGCGATATCGTTGATCTCGTCGTGATAGTGATCCGGGTCGATACCGTGATGGCGGATCAGCCCGGCCAGCGTGCTGCCGTAATCTTGCAGATAGCGCTTCTGAAGTGCCCAGGCCGGATCGCGCGCCATGCCCAGATGCTGCTGCACAAAGCGGCAGATCCGTTCTTCCATGGCGGTGTGCTGATCCCCGTCCACCGTGTAGAGCGTGTGGTCGAGATCGAACACCCAGGTGTCCAGGTGCCGCAGATCGGGCCCCGGGCTGGCGGCCCGGCAGGTGATTTCGCTTTGTTGCTGCATGGGCGGACCATGGGGGAAGTGCCTTCCACCCGCAAGCCCGCTTGTTCGGCCATTTCGTCCCGATTCGGGCCAATTTCTTTCAAAAAGCTTTAATCGGGCGCGGCGGACAGTAGGGCTTCGCAAAAGTGGGAAATACGATGGCCTCGAAACGCCCGTTGCCATCCGGGCTGCCGCTGTCTGGCACATTGTCGCAGGAAGATGTCCTCAAGATTCTGGAGGACCGGACGCTCGCGGCCCAGCGGCAATTGGCGGGCCGGCCCGATGCCGCGCCCGAGGTTCTGCTCTATCTGGCGGCGCGTGGCCGCACGGCCGTGCGCCGCATGGTGGCCGCAAACCATGCCACCCCGCCGCATGCCAACCGCCTCCTTGCCGACGATGAAGATGACGAAGTGCGGGCGCAGCTTGCGCGCAAGATCGGCCGCCTGCTGCCCGATCTGGGCAGGGCGGAGAATGCGCGCCTTCGCGAACTGACCATTGAAACGATGGAGCGGCTGGCGGCCGATCAGTTGCCGCGCGTGCGTGCCGCCCTGGCGGAGGAAATCAAGACGCTTGACTGTGTGCCGCAGCATCTGGTGCAGGCGCTGGCGCGCGATGCCGAAGCGATCGTGGCGGCGCCGATCCTGGAATATTCGCCGCTGCTATCGGATTCGGACCTGCTGGAGATCATCGCGACGGCCAAGATCGCAGAAGCGTTGGCCGCGATTGCACGGCGAAAATCCGTCAGCGCCAATGTATCCAATGCGATTGTCACGGCGCTGGATATTCCGGCCATTGCGGCCCTTCTCACAAATCCCGATGCAAAAATCCGCGATGAAACGCTGCAAAAAATCCTCGATACGGCGGAAACGATCGAGGATTGGCACAAGCCGCTTGTTCTGCGCCTCGACCTTTCCCAACGCGCCATCCGGCGCATTGCAGGTTTTGTCGGCTCGTCACTGCTGGATCAATTGTCTGATCGGCATAATCTAGATGAAGATACCCGGCTTTATCTCGGCCGGCAGTTGCGCAGCCGTCTCGATGCGGAAGAAAGCACGCCGTCGGAAGAGGAGATGGCGCATGAGCGTGTCCGGGCGGCGCTGGCGGCCGGTCAACTGGACGATGCTTTTGTGAGCAAGGCCGCAGAGGCTGGGCAGCGTGAGGATGTGCTGCTGGCACTGGCGGAACTGGCACGAATTCCGCGTGATGTCGTAAGCAAAATTTTGCAATCAGGCTCTGCCCGGCCGCTAACCGCACTCGCATGGTATGCCGGGCTCAGCATGCGGGCCGCGTTCAAGATCCAGCACTTCGTTCAGAAACTCCCTGCAAGCCAGCTTCTTCCCGCGCGCCAGGGCATACATTTCCCACTCTCCGAAAAGGAGATGCGCTGGCATCTGGGTTATTTCGGTATTCCGACCTGAGCATTCTTTTCCGCTGGCATCAATCCGTGAGGACCTATGCGCACCGCAACTCCGTCCTTGCCGCCTGTGGGCGTTTCGAGAAAGCCTGCCTGCTTCATGCCGCGGGCTTCGCAGTTCGTCCGCCCTTCGATTTCGAAGGCGATGTCGGTGATGCAGAGGGGTGTGGTGCCGGCAATCACAGTTTTGCCGCCGGCCTGCTCGACCCGCAGGAAATAGCGTTCGTCGGATAGCGGGGTGGAAATCAGGCTTGCGCATTCCGCGGGTGGAATTTTCCACCAGCCGCGCGCAAACCAGGATTTCTCGTCGTTCATCCCAATGGAAGCCCAAAGCGGTTTGCTGGTGGTGTTGCAGACGGAATATCCGGCCGGTGCAGCAATCGCGCCGGCGGCCTTTTCCAGGGCGGAGAAAAGATCGGCATCGCTTGTGTTGGTTGCAAGGCCGTGGGACGAGCGGAAGCGGTCCAGTGTGGTGCGAAAAATCGCGCCCACTTCGCCGTCGGGTTTTTTGATCGGGTAGCCATTATCGGCCAGAAGGCGTTGCAGCCCGGCCAGGCGCGCCTGCTCCAGCGTGGCGATTTCGTCTGTTTCGGTCAGTGTTTCGGTCCAGTCTGCCTTGTGGTGTGTTTTGACGGCGGCAAAGCCCACCGCGAAGCCCTGGTCCGGCGGGCACCCGGCCGACAATCCTGGCCGGTGCAATTGAAAGCGCCCATGCGCGACGCATAGAAAGACATTGCCGCCCCATGCGCGCGACAGGCCGCCATGGGCGCGCGATGACTGCGCGTAGATGTAGTAGGACGCGTTTTTCAATCTGCCATCGACAAGTGCTGTGCAGGCACCGGGTGTGATTCGTGTCCAACCGTTTGTTTCGAGCGCCGTCTTGGTCTGCGTTCCGCTGGCGGCATAAACGATATAACTGGTGCGGTTGCAGATTTTCAGGGCCGCGCTGGCGCTGACGGCCGTAAGGGGCAGCGCGCCGCACGCAATGGCGCAGCCGGCAATCAACCGTGCAATACGGGTCATTCCGCCGTGATCATCGTGCCTGCGCCATGCTCGGTGAACAGTTCCAGCATCAGCACATGTGGAATGCGGCCATCGAGGATGACGGCCGCCTTCACGCCTTGTTCCACGGCGTGAACCGCAGTCTCGATCTTGGGGATCATGCCACCGGAAATCGTTCCGTTCTCGATCAGACGGCGCGCTTCGTGTACGCTCAGGCGTTGAATCAGTTTGCCTTCGCGATCGAGCACCCCCTCGACATCCGTCAACAGGATCAGACGTTCCGCGGTCAGCGCGCCCGATACAGCACCGGCAACCGTGTCGGCGTTGATGTTGTAGGTTTCACCCTTGTGGCCGACGCCGATCGGCGCAATCACCGGAATGAGGTCCGAGGCGATGATCGTGCGCAGGACTTCCGGCGTGATTTTCTCGGGCTCGCCAACAAAGCCGAGGTCCACCGTTCCACCGCCATTGGCGGATTTGTGTTCAAGCTTGCGGGCAATTACCAGGTTGCCATCTTTTCCCGAAAGGCCGACAGCGCGGCCGCCCGCCGCGTTGATGCCGCTGACGATCTGTTTGTTGATGGAGCCCGCCAGCACCATCTCCACCACTTCGATCGCGGCCTGGTCGGTAACGCGCAAGCCATCGACGAACGAGGAGGGGATGGAAAGCCGTTTCAGCATCGCGCCGATCTGCGGGCCGCCGCCATGAACCACAACCGGATCGATCCCGGTCTGTTTCATCAGCACGATGTCCTGGGCGAAATGTTCGCTGACGCCACCTTCCATCGCGTGGCCGCCATACTTCACCACGATCGTCTTGCCGTCGTATTTCAGAATAAACGGCAGCGCCTCGACCAGCACACGCGCGGTTGAACGCCAGCGCGCCATAACGCGTAAATTGCGATCCTGCGTGGTGTCGTCGGAAAGTGCCATCATAGGGGCCCTGAGCGAAAGCGGGCGCGTTATAGCGGAAAGATTATTGCACAGCCAGCGCCGCCAGATGCAGGCGCAAATTGTCCAGTCCAATCGATTTTCCGGCCGAAGTGGCGGCGATTTCAGGGTATGCCGCCGGGTGCTTGCGGGATTCGAGCAGCACTTCGGCAGCCCTGGCTTCCCGTTCGGCGGGGCGAAGCTTGTCGAGCTTGGTCAGGGTCAGAAGGTAGGAAACCGCGGCGGAATCCAGCAGCTTCATGGCGGCCCGGTCGATTTCCCCAACCCCGCGCCGCGCGTCGATCAGCAGGATGACGCGCTTGAGATTTGCCCGGCCGCGCAGATAGGCGAAAATCAGGGCCCGCCATTCCGCCGCCAGCAATTTCGATGCCTTGGCGTAGCCATAGCCTGGAAGGTCCACCAGCATCAGATGGCTATCCAGCTGGAAGAAATTGATTTCGCGCGTGCGCCCCGGCGTGTTGGAGACCCGCGCCAGTCCGCGCCGCCCGGTCAACGCGTTGATCAGGCTCGATTTGCCGACATTGGATCGGCCGACAAATGCAATCTCCGGGAGCGTGGGCACCGGCAGGGTGTCGATCGAGGGTGCACCGGCGATAAAGCCGGCTTTGCTGAACAGAATACGCGCGGCCTCTATCCGGGCGGGGTCTGCTGCGTCGCCGCCGGGCTCGTCTTCCACCATGGTGTGGTCCTACTCGCCCGCCGCCGGTTCGGATTTTTCCCGGCGCTTTGACGCAAAAAGCTTCAGGTTCTCGAACAGGTGCACCGGCGCGCCCTGGCGGCGCATGATGAAATATTGCTGGGTTACCGACAAAAGATTGTTCCAGGTCCAGTAAATCACCAGCCCGGCCGGGAATGTTGCCAGCATGAAAGTGAAGATCAGCGGCATGAAGGCAAACATGCGCGCCTGAATGGGATCGGTCGGGGCTGGATTCAGTTTGGTTTGAAGCCATTGGGTAATGCCCATCAGAATCGGCCAGATGCCGATCGAGAGGAACGCCGGAATGAAATGCGGGATCTGATACGACAGCAAACCGAACAGGTTCAGGATCGATGTCGGGTCAGGCGCCGAAAGGTCGTGAATCCAGCCGAAGAACGGCGCGTGTCGCATCTCGATCGTGACGTACAGAACTTTGTAAAGCGCATAGAATACCGGCACCTGGATCAGCATCGGCAGGCAGCCCGAGACGGGATTGACCTTTTCCCGCTTGTATAGCTCCATCATTTCCTGCTGCTGACGCGCCCGGTCATCGGCGAATCGTTCACGGATGCGCGTCATCTCGGGCTGAACCTTTTTCATCCGGCTCATGGAAGCGTAGGAGGCGTTGGCAAGCGGGAAGAAGATCAGTTTGACCGTCACGGTCAGGAGCAGAATGGCGATGCCGAAATTGCCGACCAGCGTGTAGAATTCATCGAGCAGCCAGAACATCGGCCGGGTGATAACGGAGAACCAGCCCCAGTCGATGGCGAAGTCGAAGCCCTGGATACCAAGTTTTTTCTGATAGCTCTGCAGGATTTTCACGACTTTTGCGCCGGCGAAAAGATGCTGGGTGACGGTCGTGGTGCCGCCGGGCGCGATGTCATGGGCAGCCAGCCGATAGTCGGATTGATAGGCGACCGTCCCGTTCAAATTGGAGGCGGCGTAGGAACTCTCGTATTTCTGGCTCTGGGGCGGGATGACCGCGGCCATCCAGTATTTGTCGGTAATGCCGACCCAGCCGCCGGTGGAATGGAAGGTTTGCGGTTGATCGGGCTTGTCTTTCAGGTCGCTGTATTTGGTGTATTTCGCGCTTCCGTCAGCATAGCCGACGAAGCCTTGGTGAATATACCAGGAGGAATGCGCCTCCGACGCGGGCACGCCGTCGCGAACGACATAGGCATAGGGATAAAGGGTGACCTTACTGTCTGATTTGTTGGCAACTGTGTCGGACACCGTGAACATATATTGATCGTCGACCGCGATCTGCCGCGTGAACACCAGGCCGTGGCCATTCTCCCAGCGCAGTGTGACGGGATGACCGGGCGAGAGTTCGCTGCCGCCGGCCAATGTCCATGCGGTTGCATTGTCCGGCATCGGCTGGTTGCTGTCCGGCGGGGCCACCCAGCCGAATACCGCATAATAGGGATAGTCCGTGCCCTGTGGCGCCAGCAGCGCGATTTCAGGGCTCTTGGGGTCAACCGTCTCGCGATATTTTTTCAAACGCAGATCGTCAAACCGTGCGCCCTTCAGCAGAAGCGATCCATCGACCGTCGGCGTATCGATCGTGATACGCGTGCCCGATTGGCGCAGTGCTTCTGCGCGGCTCAAATGCGCCGTTGTCGGCGTGGGTGCTGCGAGCTTCGGCGCACGCGCGGCAGGGTGGGCGGTGCCGCCCTTCGTCTTGTGAGACAATTCCGTCTGTTGTGCGATACGCGCCTGCTCGCTTTTCAGTTGCGGCTGTACCACGAAATATTCCCAGCCGATGAACACGGCTGCGCAAAGGACAACGGCGAGCAGAAGGTTTTTGTTTTCGTTCATGGATGATGAGCCGGTGGTACGGGGTCAAAGCCCGACGAACCGCCGAGCCACGAAATCGGGTGACAGCGCGCCAGGCGCCTTGCGGCAAGGCCCAATCCTCTGACCGGGCCATGGGTATGGATTGCCTCTATCGCATAGGTGGAGCAGGAGGGCGTGAACCGGCACGAGGGCGGCAAAAGTGGGGATACCACCAGCCGGTAGCCGTGAATGGGGGCCGTCAGAGCGGCGGTCACGATGCGGCGAAGCATGTGGTCCGGCGTCGTCACGCGGAAGGCCCTCCGGGTTTGGCGGCTGCCAGTTTGGCGTGTGCCGCGCGAAGTGCGCGCTGGAGGTCTTCCAGCAGGCCGGCATAGGGTCGGGTCAGCGTGGCCGGCCGCGCGACCAGAACATAGTCATGCCCTTCAAGGCCATAAAGGGGGATAAGTGCCGCTGCCGCTGCGCGCAACCGCCTTTTGGCTCTGTTCCGTGCCACCGCGTTGCCCACTTTCCTGCTTGCCGTAAAGCCAATGCGGATTTCCGTGCCGTGGTCGGGCGTTACGCATGTTTCCAGCGTTAGCCCGGGCTCTGACCGCCTTACCCCGCGCTGGGCGTGAAGGAAATCGTCCCTTTTTTTTAGACGCTTCAAGGCCGGCGCCGTAGGCTGTGGTAGCCGCCGCGGGAACCGGTCGGGGCTCAGGCCGAAAGCTTCTTGCGGCCGTGCACACGGCGCCGGGCCAGCACTTTCTGGCCGCCCTTTGTGGCCGCGCGGGCGCGGTAGCCGTGCCGCCTTTTGCGGACGAGTTTGCTCGGCTGGTAGGTGCGCTTCATCGGTTCAGGCTTTCACTGGGCAGGTCACCAAAGAGGCCGTGCTTCTAGGCACAGACCGGCGGGCTGTCAACCACCGGCGAGTCTGGCAACCAGCCCCGCAGGCCCCAGGCAAGCGGTTGTGCCCGCTTTATTTTTGAATGCTTTCCGGGCTTTATGCGCGGCATGCTGGCCCGACCCCGCGCGCGCATGGCCGGTGCCTGGGGGCTTGTCGCACACAGCCTGTCCGGGCGCTTGCTGCTTCTTACACTTCTTTATGTGCTGATCAGCGAGGCGCTGATCTCCGTGCCGAGCATTGCGCGCTATCACCGCAGCCTTCTGGAAAGCCATATCGAATCCGCCGAGATCGCGATCCTGCCCTTCACCGAACTGGGTGGGCAGCAATTGTCGGCGGCCTTGCGTGCGCAATTGCTGCAGCGCGCCGGTGCCACGGCCGTGATGCTCAAGCGGCCCGATCAGCGTGAGCTGTTTCTGGTTCATGGCATGCCTCAACATATCGACCACACGGTCGATCTGCGGCGGTCCGGCATCATGGGCGATCTTTATCAGGCGCTCGACTGCTTGATCGTGGGTGGCACCCGCATGCTGCATGTGATCGCACGGACCCAGATTTCGCGGGCCGAGACGATTGAAGTGCTGGTGGATGAGGCCCCCATCCGCGAAGCGTTGCTCGTTTATGCCGAGCGGACGTTTCTGTTTGGCCTGCTCATCTCCGTGATTGCGGCAATCCTTGTTTTCTTAAGCCTTTATTTTGTGCTGGTCCGGCCGATGCGGCGTATCACCCAGGCCATGGTCAGCTTTCGCGACAATCCGGAAGATGCTTCGCGCATTGTGGTGCCGTCGAACCGGCGTGACGAAGTGGGCATTGCCGAGCGTGAACTGGCCGAAATGCAGCGCGATCTTAATGCGTCCCTGCAACAGAAAACGCGGCTCGCCGCACTGGGGGCCGCGGTTGCGCGGATACAGCACGATCTGCGCAATATTCTCGCCAGCGCGCAATTGGCATCCGACCGGCTCAGCGCGATCAACGATCCGGTGGTGCAGCGCCTGGCCCCACGGCTTATCACGGCATTGGATCGTGCCGTTGGCCTTGCCACCAATACCTTGCGTTATGGCCGAGCCGATGAACGGCCGGCGGTGCGTCGCAAAGTGCTGCTGGCACCAATTGTTGACGAAGCGGCAGAGGCCGCCCTCGCCATCCGGGGCGGGGCGGGCCGCAAGGTGCGATTGCATAACGAAGTCTCGCAGACGTGTCAGGCCTATGCCGATCCGGAACATCTTCACCGCATCGTCCTCAATCTGTTGCGCAATGCTGCACAGGCCCTGCAGACGCAGGATGATGGCGCCATTACCGTTTCCACGGATGAAAGCGCGGGCCGGCTTGTTATCACTATTGCCGACAATGGCCCGGGTATAATGCCGGAATTGCAGGATCGGTTGTTCAAACCCTTTGC
>Ga0209930_1001454_pt1 | contig 37069 bp, 50 predicted proteins | sample ThiBiot_500_biof_2_FD_183948 | JGI IMG/M metagenome (GOLD analysis project Ga0209930, IMG submission 183948) | Wastewater bioreactor microbial communities from Cape Town, South Africa - Thiocy_cont_500_biof (SPAdes) | ecosystem: Engineered > Bioreactor > Thiocyanate-remediating >... | reverse complement strand
GAGAAAAAGATCAAATATTTTACTAACCCGATTTGTATCATTTAGAATTTAATTTCTATAATAAGAATGAGTTTAGCAGAGTTACTATCTCGATTTATATAAGTTTAAAAACAGGAAATGTTTTTTTATTAACATATTTAACACACAGATAAGATAAAAAAAATGAACTTGTAATTCTTTTCGTCCATCTGCTCATATTAAAAAAATGCTGACATCTATATTAGAACGAAAAATACGAGATGTATATATATATATCCTAATCGAGAACAAAAGATTTTCTTTTCTCACACTTAACCACCAATATATACATTCGACATAATAATCGAAACGAAAACATGTCTTGGAATCGAACGTGTTGCATATCAACAAGCACAAATTCATCAACATCTTATGAATATATCGATCCATCATCATCATCATCAACGACAACTGATATTCCAACAGCAACCTCATCGACATTTGTCTATGAACAATATTTAACTTCATTAAAACATGAACAAAGTGAACATTTACCTTATTTATTCGACAATATTATCTATCCTCAACCGTGTTCACCACCATCGCCAACCAATGATTCAATAACTTATTATCAACTCGATCAAACGCATATACAACAAAAAACAATTCAACGTTTTCAACCGATTATCTATCAACAACTATCTCTTATCGAACCACCCTCATCGAATATTCAACAAAAACTGCCGATTGTCAAACGATTTTATTACGATACAAATCATGCCAATCCAATGACAACAACAGTGATAACAACAACACCATTAGTATCGAATACAACGAATGATTATGAAGTCAATCATCAACCGTATGCTCGACTCGATTCGTCCGTATTCGGAACGTACGATATTTGGAAAGAGAAAGTTTTAGTTGGAAGAAAAAATCATCGACGTGATATCGATGTTCATATGGGTGTGCAAATAATTTCTAATTTTTGCTTTCGTTTTTCTTAATAAAATCATTCGTTTAGGTCCGATCTCAGTCGTTTCACGTATTCATTTCGAATTAATACTTATCAATTCCAATGAATTTCATCTCAAATGTTTAAGTAAAAACGGCATTTTCGTTAATAATAATTACATAAAAATGTCGGCAACAATCACCTTACCAAAACAGTAATTCAAATCTCGATTTGTTGTTGTTGTTCTTGTTTTTCTTTTCAATCTTCGTAGATGTACACTACGTTTTCCGAGTACGGATATATCGATAACATTTTCTTCGTTAATCACTCAAACATCTTCGATAGCTGCTCGTTCGACTGATGCCGAACAACAAATCATCTATCTAACACCTAGTCAACAAACTTCAATTAAAATCGATCCGGAATTAAATTCAAATTTTCAACAAGATAGTCCAATTGACTCATTCACGGGGTAAAACCTCTCCTTTTTTTGTTTGCTTGTTTCTATTCAAATTGTAAATCAATAATTTCTTCTTTCTTTTCCCCATTTTCGACAGTTCGATGAATATGAAAATTGAGTCGAATCATATCAAGTAAATAAATTCAATGAATATCATCGAAATCGAACTATTGCTCTTATTTAATTCAAAGTTCACCAAATGCCAATATCTCATCTTGTTTCGATAACAGTCAAGAATATCAAACATGTGAAAATGATCTCAATAATTACATGAAAAACGGTACAAAACCTCCGTTTTCATATGCACAATTAATTGTTCAAGCAATTCTCTCATCGCCTGACAAACAAATGACGCTGAGTCAGATCTACAATTTCATAACAGCACAATATCCATACTATGAATCGAATAATCGCGGTTGGCAAGTTCGTATATATATATATACTGAAAATCGATGTTCATTGTCTGACATCTTCTCGTTTCTAGAATTCCATTCGACATAATCTAAGTTTAAATCGTTATTTTATTCGATTAGCTCGAAAAGAAAACGAATGTGGTAAAGGTAGTTTTTGGTCACTCGATGAAACATGTGAAGAAAAATTAATTGATCACGCATATCGACATCGAAAACATCGACTGAATTCACATTTGAATTCATCAACGGCAAAACTCGATTCGACCGATGATTTTCTCGTTGATATACCAACAAATAGTAATTCATCGATCGATTCATTCAAACGAAAACAGTACGATGATGACATTGTCGATCTTATGGACACGCTTCTCGATACAATAACAAACAATTGTCATCAAACGGTGAAAAAAATTAAATGTATTTAAAATATCGTCGCATTTTCTTGTTTGTTTGTTTGTTTTTGTTATTTAATGCACATAGAAATACACCGATAGATAAGGCATTAATAAATATCTATATATTTTTTTGTCCTCTCCGAATTGAAATTCTAGTCTGGAATATCCGTCTCGAACAATCAACTTTATTTGACTCTATCAAAAGATAATAATTATTTTGAGGTGATTTCAGTTAGAACGTGCAATCATCGAAAAGGTTTTTTACTTTTTCTTTAACTCACGCAACGCTTCCGTTGCCGATTATTTCCTCGTTCTATTTTTAGCATTATCTAGATGATAGTTTTTTCTTTCTCGAAGCTAAACTGATTAATTTCATCGATGCATTCGTTTTCTACTTATTTTATATTCCCAAACAGTTTAATCGAATTTTTACTCGATATGACATTATGAATTACAGTTTCGAATGAGATCTTATTAGCAAAGTGAGGGCGTTTGTTTTTATCCCACGGCATTATTGTCGTTCTCGATATTTTCTATTGAAATAAAATGTAAATATACATATTAATTGAAAGATATTCATTATCATGATAACTTCTTCTCATGCCTTTGTAGATTGTTCGATGGTCACATGATTTATTAGCTTTTTGTCTTTTTTATTTTCATTCGAAAAAAGCAAGAATTTCCTGTTCTAGATACTTTTTTTTGAAAACCTTTTTATAGAATCACAATAATTACTCGTGAGTAAAAAACTGAATTTGAAAAGAAAACATCACTGTTTTTTTTTGTCATCAATTGACAATCTTTGGCTTTGGCTTTCTTCTAATAAATTATTTGATGGATATGCCTATTTTATTCTTCATTAAATTTCACGCCAAGACTGTAATTATTTGAATAACAAAGAACAAAAAAAAATGTCTTTTTACATTCATTCAATTAAAATATGAGATATGTTCAAGCACATATTTCATTAGAAAATATAGAAGAAGAAGAAGAAAAAAAGCTGACTTTTGACTCGTTCTTTCCTCTTGAGAATGAATATTTAAAATTTAGCAATTTTTTGAATGTCAAGAAGCAAAACTGCATAATAAGCAAATGTTAACATCTTCTTACTGCGTGCTTTCCTTCTATTAATTCAATTTCGTGCATATTTAACGATCGCATGCGTTCTAATCGACGCAGTTCTTTTCTCTACAATTGATTAAGCAAGTTTTGCTTCTTGTTCTATTAGTAATCAAATGACGAAGCAGACGGTTTACATCGAAATATCATTGAGTTCATTTCTTTCGTCCTTGTTCTATTATTTAATTAAATTTAAAGATTTTTAAAGAAAAACGTGAATAATCTCTATAGTTAGTTTGTGTTCATTTTAATTATCTAGACAGATGTGATGTGATATACACTGTTGACTTTTGTACGATGCGTAGGAATATAGATTTATTTAAAACGTGCTGTGTTTGAATATTTTCTTTTCTAATCATTATGCGGAAAAAAACAGTAGGATGCAGTAATCCGTTTTTCTAAATGATTTCCGAGGAAATTTTTTTTATATAAAAACAACAAATTTTGCGATTAGAGATATGCAAATTGAAAAATGTCAACATGTTTGTTATGTAGTTAGATCATTTTTGTTTTTTTTTCTCTCTCTTTTAAGAGAAGTTTATTCCATCAGTTAGAAAGATATAGCTTTAGGGAGAATAATATTACTTTTTTTGGTTAGACCGTGTTTAATAACCGAGCTTTGCTCATAAATATACTTGAAGAGATAAAAAAAAAAATATTTCTTTTTCTATTTATTTAATTGTTGATTTCTTGATTCAAACTAGGCGAACATTCATGAATTCTAGCAGATCGAGAAGAATGTCATCGCGTTTTTTTTGTTCAATGAAGAAGAAAATATTTTTCTCGACAATTGAAAATCAAGTTTTTAGTAAATATAGAATATTTAAGTCAGAGCCAGATGAGTTTTTTGACACAAGCCTAGACAGATAATTAATTGATACATTCTCGATTGTCACAAACAGGCAAAAAAATAGAAGTCAACCGAAGACGTGCTACTTATTTAGTTTTACGCTCTTTCTTTTCGAACGGAAATCTCGTTAAATCTAATGATTACGTTGGCAATGTTTAAAATAACGAACACTTGAAAAATAGAAGATAGTTATTGCGTTCGATTTTTATAAGTATATAATAAAATAGAAGAAAATTGTGTTGAAGTTTATTGTGTTTTTTTATATATTCTGTGCACTTGATTAATATTAATAAATAGTGACAAACCTGATTTATTGATTCGAACGAAGATTGATTTTTCTTTCTTTTTACTTCTTCTTTGCGCAGATATTTTTTTCTTTCTCTTTCTCTTTCTCTTCACTCTCGTTCTTTCTTTCAACGAACTCTTTAAATGAGAACGTCATTAGCTCGATAAAGAATTCTTTTGTATGTTCGGTAAAAAAAACGTAGGAGGCAATTCTTATTCTTTGATGTTTTTCAGATATATACTATAGTGAGTTGATTTTCTTTCAATTGTGGCTTATTGATTCGATTTACTAACTCAATGAATAAGTATGTTTTCAAATTGAATCATAAGATTTTCAAAAAAAAAAACGTCATTATTTTTTTTATTTTAGTTCAACATTCCTTGAGTATTCTTCATCACAGGACGAATGGGCAATGCTATTATTAACAAATAAAATTGTCTATCGTGCATATTTTTTATTCTTGATTCTTGCTGGCACATGTGGTAATTCGCTGACAGTACTTACACTACTGCGAGATAAACTACGCAAATACACGACATGTCAATATATGGCTGTGTGTGCTCTTTTAAACATCGGAGTTTTATTAACAAATACATTGAATTTAATGTTAACACTAGGCTATAGTATTCATTTTCGTAGTCAATTCAATATAGCTTGGTGTCGAGTGAATGCATTCATTGCACAATGGATACGTGGCATGGCAGCTTGGGTACTTGTTATCGTTGCAGTCGATCGTTTTCGTCAATCGAAAAAAGTTTGTCGAACACAAAAAGCCAACGATCATACCGTTATATTAACAATTATGCTAACCGGTTCAGTTATGTTTATTTTAAATCTACATTATCTATTGTTTGCCGGAAATCGAGTTATCTTAACTGAAAATACAAAATTTCTTGCTTGTATATTTGATAGTTCAAGTAGCAACAGTGCACAACGTTTTTTTGCTGCGACAAATATTTGGTATGAACTTGTCATATTAGTTATCATTGTAAGTTGTTTTAATAAATTAGAAACAAAGTAAAAACAATTTTCAATGTTTCCTATTTTTAGCCATGCGTAGTAACAATGATATTGAATATATTTATCATAAAAAATTCATTTCTCGTGCCAACAAACAACGAACATTTAAAATCACGTTCGAAAAGTCGTACACGCCGTGTGACAACGATGTTACTGGCGTCGAGTATCGGTTATCTAGCTCTTGTTGGACCAACTCAAATCTTTTTCGCGATTACATTCGATCCAAAACGTGGCATGGAATCAAATGATGATTACAAATCATTTATGATTCAAGGCAATATCTATCAATGTTTAATCAATACGTATTATGCTGCATCATTTGTTTTCTGTTTTGCATCATCATCAATGTTTCGACGTGAAATCTGCAAAATATTCTATAAAAAATATCGGCCGAAACTTTCAGTTATAACAGCAACGAGTGATATTTTTTCACCAAATGAACAACAACGAACATTTTTATCTCAAACACGTCTAAGCGGAACGTTTTATTCCAATGGTAGTCCGCAAACAGACGTGATTTGCGGAAGAAAACGACGAAAACGTGAAACAGAATCAACGATTGAAACTGATGGATTTATTTGATTTTCGTTTGTTCTTTTCCCCTCGCTCGCTCGCTCGCTGGACGAGATTGTGTAATCTTATGTGTAAATAGATTTATTTTTTTTCTAAAGTAAAATAATAATCGTTTTGTTTTTAATTGACATCTGTCAATAATTTGTTTTCTGGATTATGTTATTTCTTTTCTATCTTCGAAATGAGTAAGTCTTATCCATAGCTTTTCTCATTATCCTAAATCTCGAAACAAAAGCATAAACTTCCTTCCTTGAAATCATATTTTTTGTTCCTTCAGTCATCGACAATCTGCTTAGCGAGTTCTATATAAAACGACGCTGAGTTCTTCCTTTTCAAAGTTCATTGGGTAGGGATGATACACATACGTCTTTTCTTTCGTTCTTTCTTTTTTGGTTGTTGCTGAATAGTAATCAATCTCAGTCATATTCATACTAATCGGATTAGATTTTTGTAAACTTTTGAATATTTCATTAAGGTTGATCTTATTCTATTTTAATCTTAAGCGTGGTGCTTGAGAAAAAATCAAATAGAAAACAAACATAGTTCCAATCAGAAATATCCAAACAAATAAACGATCAACAACACGGCCGAGTATTTGCCATTCTTGTATGATCAATAGATTTGCATCTTGTTCTTCGGATCGACGTTGATTATGTTCAATTAAACGATGTATGTAATCAATTGAATATTGAATTCGATTGACTTCGATTGATTTCGAACGTATCAATGGACTTGACACGATTCGTGTCATAATGTCCGATGAAATTCGTTCTCGTTTTTTCAGTCGATTAGGTAGACTGATATTCATCAAGAGTAATTTCGGTAGAAGACAAAAAAACAAACGAGATATCCATTTAGGTACGGGTTGAACATGATGTTTTCCACGATGATAAAGATTTAGAGATGCAACTGACATAGCTGTTGCAATACTAACAATAATAATTGCAGAAAGATAATAAACGCCTTGAAGAGAAGAAAATAAGAAATTTAGTTTCTTAAGTTCAACAAGTAAAGTTTTGTTTTTACCGATCAACGGAAGAGAATCCGAATTCGGCGGCATACTATCAGCAACGAGCATGAGAAAGACTGTCATTGAAAGAAGTGTTGTTACGCCAATTGAAACTTTTTCTCCTGATTAACGATAAAAATAAGACAAGGTTATGAAGAAATTTAAAAAAAAGATCTTTTCTACCGCTATCCGACGGTACGCAGAACCCGAGAAAAGCAACGGATGTAATCAAAAAACAAGGTAGAATCATATTGAATACGTAGAATAGCGGTCGACGTCGCATTTGAATTGTATACGTCAAATCAGGAAATGTTTCCGGGCCTCAAACAAAAGGTCTAACTTCATCTTCTTTTTCTTTTCAACTTACAACATGAATATTTGACAACATTTTTTTTCACATGCAATCGAACAATTTCCCATTCTACAACATAGAAAACCAGACAAACGAATAGCTCATCTATCATTCAATAGACTTGTCAACCTGAATTATTCATAAAATTACTCAGATCTCCACCTGTACTTGACTTTTCTGAGAGATCAACTCGTGCACTATCATATGTCCATGAGGCGAATTTCAACGTGCAATTTTGTTCATCTAAATTCATTTTGTTTTCATCATAAGACAAAATAAAAAAAAGATTCTTTTTTACCAAATGGAAAATATTGAACATCAATCGAACAAGAACTTCGAAAAATACCCGTTGATAGCCATGTAACAACGCCTTCGAATGAAACCATAACATTCGTTGAAATTTGACTCAATGACGCAAGATTATCCGCATTCTAAAAATTACGAAATCTTCCGATATAAGATCATATTTTATTTCTACACTCTTACATTATATAAAACGATATCGGGTAACCAAACTTTATCATATTTAATATGTACTAAACTGAGATTATCCCATTCGAATGGATCCCATGTTAATTTCGGATCTGTCCAGCTCTGTATCGAGAAAAGAAAAATACTTGATGAACTTTCGGAACGATTCACGACAAACCATAGTTATCCATTGATTTGTTGTGACAATTTGATTTTTCTCGTCGACATCGATTAATTGTGCGAGAGAGACATCGAATAGAACATTGGTTACGTCTCGATAATTCAATGCAGGTCGGACTGATCGATCATAATGAATTGGATTTAAGAGAGTTCGAGTTAAATTCAATTCGATATCACAAAAAATTTCTAGTTTTAGTTAAAAGCAACAGTGAGTTCTATATAAAATACAGCGGATATACATACGTCTTTGGATAAAAAACCAGATAAGTACAAATCTGATATCCATATGTTCGAACTACTAACTGAATGAATTCTTCTTTTATTGTGTCTCCTTAATTATTAGAATCTATTTTCGTATGTTTATTATTCTAAGATAATTATATGTACATTCAGTTGAGCAGAGGTCGCTCAGTCGACACATGTTGTCATGGCAGTGAGCATGTGTTATGATGATGGTTGGTTGGTTGTTTCTTTTTTTAGTTGAGAGAAGTTCGGGAATGTATAAAGTTGATATACCACTTGATTTGAAAGATAAAGCAGCGATTGAAAGACGTCGTCGAGAGGAACAACAACGACAGGGCAGAGTTTTTAATTCGAAATATCGACAAATTGGGGTTGGTTTTTTGTTGTCGGTCCCCTTTTTTTTTCGTCATTTATGATATTTGATTTAGATCGATAAAGAAGCACTTGATCAACAAGTTGACGATCGAAAATGGCTCGAAGAACTCGAACAAAAACGTGCGAATGCATTCGGTACGTTGAAAAATCTCCAGAAAAAAATAAAATAACATTGTTTTTTTTATTAGCACAAGATGCTATTCGAAATGATACCATTGCTCAACTACTCGAACGTCGACAAGAATTCGACGAGCGCGAACATAATCGAGCTGTCAACGAATTTCGAGCCTTACATCAACAACCATTCGCTCAAAGTTCGAAAATTGTTTTGATCTTATATTGAAATATTTATTCCCATTTCAATAGGAGAATGGGACTTAAATGATCCAGATTGTTTACGAAAAGATAAACCTGCTCGAGTCTCCGATGACGATCCACGTTGTGGCCCGGCGAGTTTACAAAAATTTCACGGTGAAGATCTAAATTCTCGTGCGAGAATTAAATATCAACAAGAACAAATACGTGAATGGTCACGTATGCAACAAGAAAGTCAACAACGTGCTCAACAACAACAAGCAGCTGCCGATCGTTTGTACTCAATGAAACAAGATGAATTAGATCAACGTTCACTGGAATTACAACATGCTGAAGAAGAATGTCGACGAGCAATTAATGAGTCCATTCGAAATTACAATGATGCTCTCGTACGACTTTGAAGTTTTGTTTCGAATCGTACTTTTAATGATGTTCTTTGTTTAGCATCGAGAAACTCAAGAACGACGAGCACTCAAAAAACGTCAAGAAGACTATGATAATTATGCTGAACTAGCCAATATGATATCATGCGATCTATTAACTGAAAATCCTGATCAAGCCATGAGTCAATTTGGTCCACATCGTGTCGTGCCCGATCGTTGGAAAGGCATGAATGAAGATCAATTACGTCTTATTCGAGAAGAACAACAACGTCAAATTGAAGAGAAAAAAGTATTTGAAAAATCGATTTTCTCAATTCGAATGTCTTTGTTTGTTTCGTAGCGACGTGATGAAGTCGATCAACAACGAGAAAATGAGTGGGATCGTCGTCGAATAGCCGAAGCCAAAGCCGGCATGATCATTGAAAAACATATTGAACGAGAAAATCGCGTCTACGATAAAGATCTTCTTGATGATAATCAACGTCTAGCAAACGCACAAAAACAAACGAAAAACTATCTCGATCAAGTTGTTTACACCAATCAACCGACAGCTGCATATTTTGCGCAGTTTAATACGACAACAAGATAAATCCGTCATTTTTCTTAAAACTTCAAATAAACTATTCTTTTCTTTTGAAATAAGTACATGTGCTTGTCATTCTGTTGTGACATAAATAACACACAAGCTGTTCATGATTTTCCTCTTTTTTTCTAATTCAAAGTACAGAAAAAAAAATGTCCGGGAAAAGTCCTGTTCATGATTAATTCTATTATGAAATGAAAATGTAAGAAGAAAAGAAAAGATTTCTTACTGTTATTTAATATTCTGGGCTAATTTGACCTTGCTAAAAAAACTAAACTGCAAAAAATATCTTCATTTATGCTTTATTTAACTTATTGTAGAAATTCTTTTTATCCTTACATTTGAGTGAATCTCGGTTAGAATAACCTGCCATGTCATTTTCTGTCCCTATATAAACACCCTCAACACAACACAAATTTAGAAAAATACCGACTAAATATGTTCCGTGTAGCTACATCGTATGAAGGTGATCTATTCAGAAAATTCAAGCTCAAACATGATCGATACATTCAAATATCATCGAAATCTACGCATCGATGTGCTGTTTGTCATGATACTGCAAGTGGAATTCATTATGGTTCACGAACATGTGAAGGTTGTAAAGGATTCTTCAAACGAACGATCCAACGTCGGAAGACTTACCGTTGCAAGAACAATGGTTTATGTACGGTTGATAAATCACAACGAAATCGTTGTCAATATTGTCGATTTCAAAAGTGTCTTACCAAAGGAATGGTAACGTCAAATATTCGAACGGATCGATCACCGAAATCATCAATCGAACAAATCGATGATAAACCACTCGATCAATTGATTCACGAAGATATTCTCGAAAAAATTTCGATTAATTTACAAACTTTATTAAAATCAAATCAGCAGATTTTAAGCAAAGAATTAGTACGTAAAATGTCGTGTTTACTAATTGATACGTTCATAAATTGGTATCGAACATTACCATTCTATTCGGATATGGATAAAAATTTTCATGAATTCATATTGAAAAATCGATGGTCAAGTTTTGTGGTTTTTATTCTTTGTTATTTGTCGAAAAATGCTAAACAATTAATTTCAAATGAAAAATTCTACGAAAACATTCGTAATTATACACAAAATTCGAATTTATCATTATTTATCAAACAATTCTGTCAATTCTTCTCGGAATTTCTTCAAATTAATCTCACAGATACAGAATATATGCTTGTCATGATACTCTTAATTCTCCAGACCGATAAATGTGATCAAACAGAAAAATTCAATTTCCAGTCTCTACATGAGATCTACTTCAAACTAATGCATACTTATGAAATGCAAACATTTCCTCATGAGCACTCGTGTCGAGCTGCTTCATTGATTCGATTGTCTCAACAAATTCATCATCTAACTCAATTTCTCATTAAAAATCAACATTTCTATTTACCATTTTTGCTCTTATTTAACTAGACTTTTCTTCTTTTTTTTTTCTTCGTTCTTGTAAATTTTATTAAAACAAAATATAAGGAAAAAAATGACACATCACACTCATGTTCTACCAATCTTTCTTTCTCACATCAATCGAAACACCACCGGGTCCAAGTGCAATGACATACAAAAGTCCACCGATAATCGAAAGCGTTTGAAAGAAATCATATTTTAAAAAGTCATGTAAACCTTTGTTATCATGAATGAGCCAAAATGAATTGTAATAGAAATTACCAAGAAATAAGTACGATGCAAGAAAGAGAGCGGCAACTTTCGTTTTAAAACCAATCGCAACACATAACATGCAAAGAGCGCCGACGATATTTTGAACCATCAAACCGAATGTCAGTTCGAAACGAATGATTGTAAGAAACATAATAATAAGAAGCACACGACCGGCTAATTGCATGTAGTTCTTCGAAGCATTCGTTTGAATACTCGGAACGCCAGCAAAAATACTTCGAGCTTCTTTACGATTTTCGGCCATGACTAAAATCAAACCGCCCATAAGAGATAACGAACTAGATCAAACAAAAATTAGACACATTCGAACAACAATTCCATCGAACCCTACCGAAGGAAAAATCGAGGATCTAAAAATATTCCGTAGACGACGCTCTAGAAAACAACAACAACAACAACAAAAAATGACATATTCTCGTTTGTCTTTGTTCAATTTACTTGAAGAGCAATAATAAAAAATAAAACTCCGCACGCTAGATCAATTTTCTTTCTCGCTAAGATCATAACGCATGGAATGATTTGTCCGACGAGATTGATAAACACGAATACCGAGCCAAGAAACCAGCCGACATTCCAGACGTGCATGGTAAAATCTCGTTGATCGTTCCATTGAAGCAACATACGGATGCCATCTTCGATAAATGTTGAAAGAAGAAAGAGACGAGCAATATGCGGAAGGATCGATTTCGTTTTTTGTGCGAACTAAACGAGAGATGTTGAAAAGCATAAAACAAGATGAAGTCAAAGAAAAAACTACGGTTTCAGTGAAATCTTCGGCTTGACCGACTAATTGTTGACGTTTTTTTGGTGTTAAAAATGCAAATGCATTGATGATAGCTAACGGAGAGATCGACATGTTCACTAGGACGAGATTAACGAGAAAAATGAAACGTGGTTTTTCCGAATCGATTGGTGAACTCGAGCGAAATTCGATTGTTTCATATTTAAAATTTTCAAAAACTTTTTCGACAATTTTTTTACAAATTAATTTCATTTCGATGCTCATTTTTCTCGAGATTTACCCGATTTATTTCATTCGAATAGATGTCGACACACGTACAATGTCGTCTTTTCTTCTTATCCATAGTTTTTCATTTGGAAGACTTTTTTTTAATATAACGAAAAAAAAATAACGCGAGCATGGCTGATGATGGCAAACATCATCAAGAATTTCGAGCGAGACGCGTCGATGGAACGAACCCCGATGGTAATTCGAAAATCGAGCGATACTTCACTTTGACTTGTTTGTTTAGCTTTGGAAGATGCTGCATCACAAAGCCGTCTTACACACGATCGAATGTCAGCCGAAGAATCTCGCTTATTTCCCGAAATTTGCAAGGGTGACATATCGAGACATAAAACATTTTTAATTATTCGAAATAATATTGTAAGACGAACGAACTTTGAAATGAATTTCTCGGACGATTTGTTTGTAGTTGCGAATGTGGTTCGATGAACCACGAATACAATTAACTTTAGAAAAAATTCTTGACAAATTAACTCAAATCGAATCTCAATATGTCAACGGTTAGCTAAGAATTTCGATTGATTAATAAGAATTTCGATTTAGATGAACGAGTTTTAATTGGCAAAATCTTTCTGTATCTTGAACGTTATGGTTATATTAACTTCGGCGTTTTCAAACGTTTGACAACGCCATTAGGCAAAAAAGATAAACCACGAATAATCATCATTGGCGCTGGTATCGCCGGAATAATCGCCGCACGACAATTGCAATATTTCGGATTCGAGACCATTCTTCTCGAAGGACGAGTCAGTCGGTTTTCTTTGCTTTATAATCGCTAATCATTGATTTCATAGAGTCGTGTCGGTGGTCGGATCGCAACATTCCGTAAAAATGGCTTTCTGGCTGATCTTGGCGCTATGGTTGTGACGGGTCTCGGTGGTAATCCAGTGTCTGTTCTTCAAACACAAACTAATCTTGACCTCGTACCTGTTAAACATAAATGTCCGATGTATGAATGTTCACAGAATGTGGTACCGAAAGCCAAAGATGAAGTTGTCGAACGAGAATTCAATCGTTTACTTGAAGCTTGTTCTTATCTCGCTCAAACACTTGATGATGATGTTAACGGCAAGAAACAACCGTATTCACTCGGCGATATACTCGAACAATTGATAAATGCACAAGAAAAAGCTGTGAGAGAAAAATATCTTCAACATTTGAAAGAAATTACGAAAATGAAAGAATCACTTCGAACAATTTTGTCAAAAATGTGTGAACTTCGAAGTAAATGTATTAATTATCATAAAGAATATTCCGATGTCTTGCAAGTGCCTGATAATGGAAATATTCTGGAAGAATTTGTTATTCGTGATGTAGCGAAAAATTTAGTTGTTACAACAGAAGTAGATTGATGAAGAAATTTGTCAATATTTACTTGTTTTTGTTTTCGAGGAATATGCACGTTTGGAAAGTCAAGCTGAACAATTGAAAGAACAAATTCGTTCGGCTGAAGACAATCCACCACCGTATGTATTCAATAGAATAAAAAATCAAACTAAGAAAATGATTGATTTGATTTTAGTCGGTTGTATTTGAGTGTCACCGATCGACGAATACTCGATTGGCATATGGCAAATCTCGAATTTGCAAATGCAGCACCATTGAAATGTCTTTCATTGAAATATTGGGATCAAGATGATGAATATGAATTTACTGGTTGTCATTTAACTGTACGAAATGGATATTCAATTTTACCATTGGCACTTTGTGAACATCAAAATATTCGTTTAAAACGAACGGTGAAAAAGATTACATATAATAAAACAGGTGTTTATTTTGAAAAGGAAAAATCTTGAGGGTGTTTGTTTTTCGTCTAGGCGTTGAAGTTACTGTCGAAAATGGTGAAGATTCGAAACCGGAATCGATCGAAAACTATCGAGCCGAAGCTGTACTTGTTACTGTACCGTTAGGAGTATTGAAAGAAAATGTGATTACATTCGATCCGCCATTGTCCGAAGAGAAACAATCGGCTATCGAACGACTTGGTTTCGGAAATTTGAATAAAGTAATTGAATAAAATCAAAAGTTTTCTCGAAAAACAAAAACAAAACATGATTGATTCAGGTTGTTCTGTGTTTTGACAAAGTCTTTTGGGATGCTAATCATACACTTTTCGCACATGTCAATGCATCGACCTCATCACGTGGTGAACTATTTCTTTTCTGGTGTTTTACAAAACCACCTGTACTTATTGCACTTGTTGCTGGTGATGCAGCGAATGTTGTTGAATGTGCAACTGACGATGTTATTATCGGTCGAACTTTAGTCGTTCTTAGAAATATATTTGGTTCAGCTGCTGTTCCATCGGTAAGCAATCAATCGAACTTGAATAGTATCAAATCTGCAAAACTGTTGTTTTCTCGTTTCAGCCAAAAGAATCACTTGTTACACGATGGAAATCGGATCCATACGCTCGAGGTTCTTATTCATACGTTGCCGTGGGTGCGTCCGGTGATGATTATGATATCCTAGGTCGACCTGTCGAATATCCAGGCGATAAAATTCCTCGAGTTTATTTCGGTGGCGAACACACCAATCGAAACTATCCAGCAACAGTTCATGGAGCTCTTTTGAGCGGCTTACGTGAAGCTCGTCGTATTGCTGATGCTTTTCTCGGTTCGATTTTAGAAGTATCAGCACCTTAGTTCGTCTTTGTTGTCAATTATCTTTGCCTTTTTCTGTATAATGAAGAAAAAAAAGACAAAAAATTAGAACTCTATTTGTTGTATAGACTGAAAATACATATATGATTTCAGATAAAACTGAAAAATATGGCGGACAATCGCTTCACATTTGCTGTGCAGCGTTTGCCAGCCGGATCAAACTATGCCGAATCGTTTCAAGATCAAAATTCGTAGGCTAATTACTCGAATTGAAATATTTGAAGTCAATTGTCTGTTCTTTTTTGTCCCTTCGTGTATTAGAAATCGATCAGTTTCACGTACCGGTGGATCGATCAAACGCATAGGACCGGATATAATCGAAGATTTACTACGAGGAAAAAAGAATCCTGTTCAGTGTTTAAATGAATATTGTTCAATGACAAAACGAACGATTAATTATACAGAAACCGGTTCAGGATATCGATATGCTAATTATGCAACTATCGATGATGTTCAATTTCCTCAAGTAGACAAAATAAATTGAGGTTGAATAAAACACACGATTGATTTTAGGGAATAGGAAAGAGTAAAAAAGAAGCGAAAATAGCCGGAGCTCGACGTGCATTCGCAGCTTTACTTGATCTGGATGAAGAGGCTTTTGATACGAAATTTGCTGGTAAAAAGATTGGAGAAAATTTCAAAAGTCAAAATTCGATTGTATCTAGGCATGTCCGATGTTAAAATCGATCGCCATGGCCATCGAATCGTTGAAAATGGTTCGAACAATCCCGAACATCTCTACACATCAGCAAATGTCGAAGAATTAACACAGAAATTAAATCTTCTCGCAACGTAAAAGTTGTTCGAACAAAATCTTACTGATTTTCCTCTTCAATTTAGTGATCATGAATTGTTGAAATCCAAAGGTGTTGCCTATGCTTTACAACGGCTCAATAGTACTGAACGATCAATATCTCGAGCATCGATAAATCCTCATCGTGACGAACCATCGATGCCGAATTATGGTCGTGATTCGGTTCTCTTCGGTCGGCCAACATCGACAATCAGCAATTTGAGTCTCCCATCAGGCATGACAACTCAAATCGAAAATCCGATTTCGAATTTACAAGAATATTGCAAAGCAAATATGCTGGCAGTTGATATCAAAGCGGAAATTTGCGAATCAAATCAACCAAATTCAAATCAACGATCTTTGTAATCAGCTGAATTTGACTTTGTTTGTCTTTCTAATGATGAAGTTTGTAGATATCGAGCATGGGTCGTGGTTGAAGATAAGAAAATCTCCGATGTCTACGCGTATACAGTTTTGGATGCACGACGACGTGCAGCTCACCGAGCTTTGGAAGCATTGATGAAAAAACAACCATCACATGTAAATAATCGAGTTATTTGTTTTTTTTGTTTATTGAGAAATGATTCTTTAGATTATTACGAGTAAACCAATGGTTGCATCGACTGAATACGAAGAAATTTCGAATACAGTCATTGATTTTATTAAACACAATCGAATCAATGATCAAACGGACATGTTCGGAACGATTCATAATCGATATTACGTTGCTTTTGTTGTCAAACGAAGTTCGGATTCTTTTGAGTTTTTTTTTTGTTGAAATCGAGATCAATTTATTTCCTTTAGCTCAAGGTGATACAGGTCGTGTTGTTGCTTTTGCCATGGGTAGCCGATGTCCCGAGCCCGAGAGTGTCAGTGAAATGGGTGAATCATTATTAGATTGCCATGCTTTATCACTTGCTCGTCGAGCTTTTCTTCAGTGTGTCTCATTGGCTTTCCTCAATCATAAACTTTAGTTTCGATTTCTATTCGATAGATATTTGTACGGTGAATTAATAAACTATGCAAATGGTAGTGGATTTCGATCGATATTCGAAACGAGCGACCGAGATTCGAATAAAGCTCAATTGAAAAGTCATGTTTCAATACATCTACTAGTTTCAGGTGCACCGACAGGCGATGCACGAGACTTTCTACCTGATGATTGTGATGGTATGAATATGCTGTCATTGATTGAGATTGATTTTGATATTGTTTTAGGGCCATTGGCACCCTATGATCTCGTACAAATGCGAGCTGCTGGTCATGCTCCGATCTACGAACATCCTGAACATGGTCATTTAAGATATAAACTCTCCGTTGGAATGGAAACTGTCAATGCTGAACGTAGGTTTATGAAATAATTGCTATTCGAAATGTTTTGTATTATTTGTTTGATTTTCTAGCTCTTCAACGTTTTGCGATAATGTCATGCAGTGATAAGATTCTTAAATGGAATGTTTTGGGTGTTCAAGGTGCTCTTCTATCGAATTTAATCGAACCAATTAAACTTGCTTCGATCACATTTCGTTAGTTGTCTATTTGTTTTTTTTCAAAATTCTCTCATTCGAACTTGTTTCAGTCTGTGGTTTCAAACAATCACATACATCTCGTGCAATTTGCTGTCGTTTAGAAAAGGCCTCTGATCCTGTTAAAGTTCATCATCCCATGATCGGTACCACCGTTGTTTTTATCTGAATTCTTAAACATTTTTTTCTTCAGGTCGAATCAAGTACACTGTATCTCCACCTCAAGAATTCGAAAGTGACTTTGGTTATGTTTGGTCGATGGCGTTTCAAGGTGAAGTTATCGATGCACGTCATGGCCGACCGATGACAGGCGGTACAAGTCTTGTTTCGAAAGTCGTACTTCTAAGTGAATATCGACATGTTTGTCAACGTTTGAAATTATCATCGATTCCACTCGATATGAGTTATTATGCTTTGAAACAAACAGCACGAGATTATCATCAAAAGAAACGTGCAATGTATTCCTATCTCGAACAAAAACGATTCGGTTACTGGTCGAATGAAAAACGGCATCTCGAACAATTCCGTTGGCAATCATCGGTACCTCCTATACAACGAAATGCTACAATGTGAAGTTCATTCTCTTGTTTAATCTCTCAATCTTTCTGAAAACAAAACGAAAATCTTAGTTATTATATATACATGTATACATAAATGTTTAATGGCTACTGTGATCTGCATTCTAGTTTTTTTTTCTTTTCTACATAATATTTGTCTTTCATTTCTCGTTTTTTTTTGAAGTTTCGTGTTTGATGATTATGTGAAAATAAACAGGATAACATAGACACAACTACACAATTAATGACACTGTATTAGCTATTCAATATGATTGTTATTTAAGTACTTGAAATGAAGTCTATTATTGAAAGGACAATATTGACCTAGGTAGACAATATTTGTTGCAATATTTGATTAGTTCGAATTAATTTCGAAATTTTCATGTCTTCAATTTATGCGTTTGTCCTTGTCTTATGTTCGACGATATTTAACAAGAAGAAGAAAAAAAAATGATTCTGTTTGAAGACCAGAAATCTAATACAAAATAGAATTCTTTTTTTATTATAATGTTGTAAATAGGAATTGACGATGAACGAACAAAAAAATTGTTTCAAAAGGTAAGAATGCAGCAAGACAAATAGAGAAAGAAAGAAAAAAACTTAAGCAATAGCGCAGGCTCAGATGGAATGTTTGATGTGTGTCAAATATCTACAATGTCAACATACGAAAAAACAAAAGAAACAGCAAAAGAGAGAGAGAGAGAGAGAAAGAAAGAAAGAAAATTGAAAAGCGTTCCCTTTTTTTATTATTAATTTCTTCGATTTTTTGTTTCATAAAGCTGTTGGTTGGGGTGCATACATTGTGGGATGATGATAATAATCAGACGATGATGATGGCACAAAAGCTGTTTGTGGCAATTGCGAGGCATAATAAGCATTTAATGCGGCTGGATTATCACCGAAACCTTGCTGCATAATAAGTGTATTTATCGTAAATGGTGAATAATTGGGAAATGCATGTGAATCAAACGGCATCTGGTTAAATTCACACTGTTCCTGTTTGAGTGTTTTCATATTTCCATTTGAACCCGATGATGAAAGTTGTAGATTACGAGAATCTGTCGAGTCAATTGTTGATGTTGCTTGTTGCATATACATCGATCGTTGCTGTTGCTGCTGCTGTTGTTGTTGTTGTTGTTGAGGATGAGAATGCTGTTGCATTAGAATCATTTGTTCATCACATGATTTATCCGATGACGATGAAAGTGGACTTCGTTGGCCACTACCTGTTGATGTTGTCGATTTTTCTAGACTGCTATTGATGCCACCATCTCGACGATTGTTATTCGAATCACGATCATGTTGTAAACGTCTATTACCTAATTGAATAGAAATCAAAATATATATTTATTCAATGAATAAAAACAAATCAAATTACATTTGAAACGTTTTTGTCGACGGAGATAACAACCATTTTCGAACATATTTGTTGCATCATGATGCAATGCCCAATAAGAACCTTTGCCCGGTCTACATGCAAACGAATTGAAAAAGTTCATCACAAAGAAAGAAAGTTTTTTTTCGATTTCCTACCGATCAGGTGATCGTGGCACTTTAACAAAGCAATCATTAAAACTTAACGAATGTCGAATTGAATTTTGCCATCGTTGTTGATTTTGACGATAGTATGGAAATGAATCCATAATAAACTGATAGATTTCCGATAGAGTACACATACGATTTGCTGATAATTGTATTGCCATAGTTATCAATGAAATATAACTAAGAAAAGGATTTTTATTTCTCGTGATGATCAAATGAAAATCATTTCGCACAATTACCTGTATGGTGGTTTAGCACACGCATTGAAATTACGTCGAAAGCCATTGCCTGCCGATAGAACTGCTGAATTATTAGCTATTCCTTGTGTTTGACCATTAGCTATGACAGATGATAGACTGTTATTGGTTTTCTCGTTAATTTGTTCGTTTTGATAACGTGTTTGAAGTATATTTGATGAATTAACTTGTTGTTGATTTCCATAGACAAGCGAAAGAGATGTTGGCGAAAGTGATTGAATAGTATTGTTATTGACTAGTTGTTGTTGTTGTTGTTGTTGCTGTTGTTGAGGATGATGCGATGTTGGTAAAAGTGAATATTGACCAAGATTAGTTCCATAGGATGTTGATGTTTGATAACAACAATTTGTTTGATAATTCCCTGATGATTTCGGTGATGATGATGACATGGAACTGTAAATATTCAAACAAATAATATATTAAAACGATCTTGATTGTCAATAGAATAAAAAAATTATTTATATTAGTTTTGTTAATATGTACTTATAATCTTCGAGTTTTTTGTTTTTATTTTATTTTTATTTATCGCTCTTTCTCTTTTCTCTTACTTTGTTTTAATTTTTTTTCTTTTTTTTTGAAAACGAAGAAATCTTTCTAATGTATGCGATACGTGTATGTGTGTGTACACGCGCGTGGATATGTTTGTGCGTTACAAATAAATGGAAACAATATTTGCTTCGTGCGTTGTCGTTTGTTGCTTGCTGCTTGCTAGAATAATATTGGTTCCTATGTAGATTTTACATCTCTCCGACGGAAGAGAAAGAGAGAGAGAGAGAGAGAGAGAAAGAGAAAGCGGAAAGGAGAAAAAAGCAAACGCGATGTCGTTATTAATTTTTTTTCTATAAAACAGAGAGAGAGGAGTGCGTCAACTTTTTTCTTCTTCTTCTTTTTCTCCGACCTTCATCCAATCGTAATAGTGATTTTCTATTGGCCAATCGTATGCGTTTTGCATTCTTGAAAATAATCATAAACGAATCAAAATTAATAGAATATTCAGTTAGTTAAAGAACGAGAAAGAAATCCTTTGGGAAAAAAAACATTTTTCTATTGAGTAGGTGGTGTAATCATATTGATTAAAAATGATGTGATCTATATTGAAGTAGGAGAAAATGAATTTATTATATACTTGATAAAAATTTCGATGTGTTTAAGTAGATCAATAAAATATCTTCTTGAATATTTCAAGTAATTGTGATAACAGTGTTTGTTTATTTTCAATTTGACATTTTCCAGAGAGAGAGAGAGAGGGGGACAAAAAAGGTCTAGTTTTAGTTCGTTCGAATGACCCTGACACAATTTGCATGTAAACGAATAAATCCTTTGGATAAACATTGTCAGAGAGCGTGATACCTTCGTTGTTTGCTATATTGAACAAGAATGTTGATATATGTATACGAAAAAAGACGATGGTCATCTTCACTCAATATGCGTGAACAAATAGAAATATCGTCGTTTTCTAATCCCGCCCTGACGTGTGTGTATGTGGTCGGTAGGTTGAAAACGACGCTGGACAATGTATGTCTACTGTTGTGTATTTCCGTTTGAATGCAAATTGAGGAAGAAGCTTCGAATACCTTGAATAATCACGTACAAATAATCGATTGGATTATTAATTAACAAAAGCAAAACTTATGAAGATTAACGAATACAAATACGCATCTATGTGTGACAGATCGACTTAGACGAAGATTTTTTTCTTGTTGCTTTCTCCTTTCTATTATTACCTGCATATCGACGAAAATCCAAATGAGCTTTTTTTTATATTATTATATGAATTCGTACATCTTTGAAAAAAAGAAGAAGAAGAAAGCCTTTCGTTGCCATTAAATGAAGTTGAACGAATGACTTGATTAAGAGTGTAGTTCTATGTATTCGTTGTACGTGACAAAATTTCGAACGAGTTTTTTTTCTTCTTTTTCGTTATTGTTTGATGTTCAACTCTCATCTCTTAAAAAAATTTTCTTATTGAGAAAATCAAGACGTAAGAATAATATTCAATTAGATCAAAGACAATCAAAAAAGAAAACTGTTGATATGATGATGAGTCTCGTCTAAGTGAAAAGCAAACATTCTTTTAGTCGAAAGTGATTTTTCTCTCTAATCACTTTTGATCATCAATCGGCGACATTTGTCTTTTTCGAGAAAAACTGCAAATTTTTTTCCTCTTCTTCTCCTTCTTCTTTTCCAGATGGTTTTTTTTCTCTGAAACGTTTGTTCATTAAAAATTTGAAAGAATAAACTCGAGTCACACCTCATCATCATACATCAATTTTAGATCGTGATGATTGAAGAAGCTAGACGTTTGCTTAGAGCAAACAAAACATTGATTGTCGACTCGCTCTTTTTCTTTCTCGTTTTTTTTTTCAAGATAAAGCAAGTTCCGTTTATTCGATTGATCAATCAATTGTGTTCGATGATTAAAATTTACATTTGATTTCCTCGAACAAACTTTCTTTTTCTCTTCTGCCTTTTTTTCTGTTTTAAACTAAACTCTAGTAATCAATCAATATTTATCCATTGACATTATCTCAGACTGATTTAGAGCGAGTCTACAAAAGCATCTGCTCAGTTAAAATGAGAAAATTCTTTCTCTTCTTCGTTTTTTTTTTGTTAAATTTACATCGAAGACAAGAAATGATTGAGTTTAGGAAAGAGTTCAGTTCGAAGACTATGAACTATTTGTACGAATATATCGATTTGTTCGATGGACAATGACGTCATCGATGATGTTGGACAAAGAACAAGATTTGATGATTTAATCAATGTGTTCGATGATGGAACAGATGGAATAGAATGTTCTATTCAAATAAAAACAAAAGTTACTAGATTATGTTCGTCGTTTTTTTTCTCTTTTGCTTTACTTATTTTCAATGGAATTAACGAGGATATCATCGTTGAAATGATTTTTAGAAATTCAATTCGTTCGAAAGCATTAAACCAAACGTTATCCGTCGAGATGACATCGTATAAACAACGTAAAAATCGATATCGTACATCATAATCTAATCCGAAATGACTGTTGACATATTTAAATAGAACTTGTTCTTGAGTTAAACTATCCCGAAAGTCAATAAAAAATCTCGAACACATGTAACGTTGTAAATCTTTCATATACAAATGATTTGTTGGCCGAAAGCCACGTGCAATTAAATCACAATATTTTAATAAACCACCGCCACGTAATTCTTCGGGTGATTTAACAGCAATTAAACGATAGTGTAGATGTTGAAGAGCTTCACAGAATGATCCGTACGTTGAATGAACGATTATTGGAGATGATAGGACAGGAGATTTCGATGTAAGTAGACAATCAAGGGAGATTTGAAATGAATCAACGGAAAATTGATATTGTCTTTTCATATGTTCGACAAATTTCTATCGAAGGAGAAAAAAAACAGATGAAGAAGATGAACTTTTGTCTTTTCTCTACTAATTCTAAATTTCGTCCGTCAGCATTTCGAAGTGATATCAAACCCCAACGATCATGTTCATTTATAATTCGAATAATTTTCTCTGTATAAATTTCAGTCGATAGATATTGATTTGTTTTGGTTGTCAATGGTAAAGAATCGAATACCGCTTGTTTAATATTTAACCAATTCGATTCCGATGTTACATTTGAAATTGAAATTAAAAAATCTAAATCACGAAATGCTAAATCACCAGTTGGATCGAGTATAAACGAAGCTGCACCTCCACTCAAACGAATATTAAACAGATCTAAACTATGTTGTTTAGCTTGTTGTTTTAATTGAATAAGAAATCTCCATGGAATGACAGTTAATGTTGGTAATGTACTTTGACTATGAATTAATATTGGCGAGTCAAGTAAAGAAAAAAGACGTTTGCTTTGCGAAAGATTAAGTATTGAATTATTGAGATGAGACATATTTTTGAATTTATATGAAATAACATTTGAAAATTTCACACGCGCCAATTCATTCATTAGCGAGAGTTCAGATCTATTTTATTACGCCAAACAAACAAAGAGAAAAAAAAACAACGACAACAACATTGATAAATAAGAGAGATTAAAACGAGAAGATTTATGTTCGAATTTGAAAACGACCATTTTTAACTGTTGTAATATACTTGACGCCTTTGAATGGCTTGTAGTTTTCTGCTTGCATATCGACACGTTGAACACGAATGCCTGAGATCGCTATTTGATTGATCGTAAAACGAACGGTTAAAATCGGATTCGATTCAGGTATGGGCTGACCAGATGCAAGTATGATATTGCCACGTAATGAGGGTAAACGTGTCGAATTTTGACTGTTCACTTCGATCTTTCCAATTTCCCAAACGAGAACTTTTTTCACGGGATCAAATGTGCATTTGCCTTGCGAAGGTGTTAGCGTGCAGTTCAAAACACTCTTTGGCATTGATGATTCGATCACAACATTTTCTAACTGAAAATCAACTCAGAAAATCGAGAAAAAAAGCTTTCGTTTCGAAGCAACGAACCGGTTTGCCCATTGTTTGTTTGGGACCAACGGTTAATTCAAATCTTCCGGCACTGCCTTCACGATATTGAATATTATGTTTTATATAAATCGGTATTGCAATTGTACTAAAACACAACAATTTGCAAACTATATTTTCTATTGAATTTAAATTTACTTTTGACTACCAATATGATATGAAATCAATCGAAAATTACCATCGGGAGGGACGAATGACAAAACTCGTTCGCTCTACAACAAATCATTGATTTCAAATGACGAGATTTTCTTTCATCTTCGACTTACTTCCCATTTTTTAAGTCTTACACATGGATGAAAACTAACATCGTCTAATAATTTCGGATTCGCGAATATCAAAGTTAAATTTGGCATTCCACTTAATTTCACACAACAATCAATCTAAAAATAAACAATAAATCTCAATCGATGGTTGTTTAAATTCGAAACTTACATAACCTTGAATTTCACACATAACCGTCGAGCCATTTCGATCGATAATCGCATCGACTTCTTCGATTAAATCAAAATACGCTTCATTATTCGTATATTTCACTCCGAGACGACGCCATGGAATGTTCGATAATTGATTCGACGGTAGTGTATCACAAACACTAAGGCATTTATGAATAAACATTCGAGATTTTTCTATTTTCATTTGATAATAACTCACTTCGTACTATCACCTGTAACGAGATTCGCAACTTTTCGTAAGAGATTAGGAGGTTTTATTAATTCTTTGAGGATACTGGTCTCAGTGGCTAATGGTAAACCTGAATCAAGCATTTCATCTAATAACTAAACCGCAAAGAAAAAACTTTGTTTTTTTCCTCGAAATTCTTCATTTTACTTCGTAAACAATAACGAAATTATCTTTCAATGATGTTTCCGTGCATTCACCGAAGTAATCTTCGAATACGTCCATAATTCGATGAAGAAATTCAATAACAAAAAGTGGTGCATCTGTAAACAATGAAAATTCAAATCCAACGACAATCTCGATCGAGTCATTTACTTTCACTTGTTAATACGGCGAGAAAATAGAGATTATTTCGACAGATATTAATCAGATAATGATGAGGCGTTGCAATAACCGGTGGGACATCTTCAGGATTAGCGCACTAAACTTACACGGAATTAGTTTTTTTCCTCACTCAAATGTCTTCGTACTTTTTTCTGAGCTTCGAAAAAATAATCACAGATCGATTTATTCACAACTGTTTTCCAATGTTTTTCCATGAAAACTTCTCTAAAAACAAAACATCTTTATCTACTACATTCAGTCGTCTTAAATTTTACCCCGATCCATTTATAATAAACAAAGTATGAATCATGTTTTATGCTTTCTTGAAAATCTGCAAGAAAAAAGCAAACAAAATTCTTATTTTCCATCATACACTAATACAAAAGAATGTCACATTCATTTTGTTCAATCTAATTTACACATACAAAGAAACAAAAAAAAATAAACAAACAAATACATAGACCAATAAACAAAAAAAATAGATCTATTCAAAATAGAACGTGCGTTTTATCAAACAGCCAAATCTATCTGACATTCGATACGAATGAACTTGCGTTCGATTAGATACTTGTCTGCGTCTTGTTCTAATCAAATGCCATAGCTGATCGCGAGTCAACATTGACAATTGTGTCCATGGAGTCAGTGAGTTCGATTTCAACGAAAGGTTCGAATTTATTCTCCAAGGCTTCTTCGAAATCGTACAAATCCGGAAGATAATTCTCTTCGTTTTCGTCGATACTCATCGATGGTGTCGAGCAACCATCGCTACGTTGAGATGAACATGTCGAGTCCGTGTCGGTTTCTTTCTTTTCACCACTGAATTCGTAGAGTTTTCGTCGCCAGGCTTTGATCGCCCCATCGAAACCACGTCGAGACATTTTCGCGTATTTACAAGGCGTACGAGGATGTTGACGGGTTCGAGATTTTCTATTTTCAAAAGTCAATTTTTCATTCTTAACAAACAACTTTCGAACTTACCGAGGTATCTGTGAGATATACGTTTGATATGCGTTCGATAATTTGCCTTTACTGATTTCTTTTTGTCGACGAAGAAGTTCTTCAAAAACGAAAAACGATGATTTTCATTCGAAAATTCACAATCAAATCTCTACCTTTCGGCGAACATTCAATGGACGCGAGGATCTCTTCAGTTGTCTTGTTTTCATGAATTGGAAATTGTTTTAAATATAAAACAAAACTGAACAGAAAACAAAAACAATCATTCGATCGATTGAAAAGTCTTTGTTCGAATCTACCTATGCAATTTCTTCTCTTCAGCTTCTTCGTTATCCATTTTATCGCACCAATCTTTTGACAACGCTCGTTTTAACTCTTCTTGTTCTTCTTCGAAACTAAACAAAGAAAGTTCGATTTCAACGAAATTTCGGTTTTATTCATCGCTCACGTTGGTTTCGGTGTACGTGGAGTTTTGTGTTCGCCATTTTTAATTTGAAGTTTACTTGGCGTATGAAATTCATCATTTGCATTTTCATCGAATTGTCCTTCGACAATTTTTTCTTGAGAAAAACTGTAAAAAACGAAATAAAATTCGTCTTTGTTCGAACATCAGCAACTCTTACTTTTCATCTTTTCGATTTTTCTTTGTCCGAAATCGTGCTGGACTTGGTGTTGATTCACAAGCTCGACTTAATTTTCGACTAGAATTGAATTTAGTTTTCCAAAAAAAAGCCTCTTCTCCGAAGGTTTTCGTTTTACTTGGGCGTATTTTGTGCTGACATGTTTCTCGCAAATAAATACAATGACAAATGAACAATATCCGACTGATGATAGAGAATAAAAAATCTATTCTCTCTTGACAAAGACAAGCAATTGAAAGAAAGACCAACGAATAGAAATTCATTTCGGTCAATATGTCGCTAGAGTCAATTGAATAGCCGCCATTGATTGTAACACACAATGACTACTGACCTTCTGTTCTTTTCTCGATAAGCAGAAGAAGATGAAGAAGGAATCGACGTATTAATGTTTATTTTCTCATCAATGAAAAGAAACAACAATTTCTATCGAATTGTTAATTAACTAACTTATTCCTATAAGTCTTCGCTTTAGAGAAACAAATAAACGACATCGTGGTTTGTCTTTCTTCCTTTTTTTTTATATTATTATTACTGATCGTCGATCATTAACGACAGTCGGTTTGTTTTTTTGTTATTCTTATTCTTATTCAACCATCTGTTACATATCTTGTCAATGAGAATAATCTACTCGTTTTTATTATCGACAAAAGAGAATTGTTGACAGATACTTCGTGTTCGTTTCGTCTTCATTATTTGCTCTCTCTCGAAAAGGTGTTCGTTTTCAAGGTTTCGATATACATCGATGGCATTTGTTATTTTTTTTCTTCTTCTTACTACTTGATATAATTGACACATGTTTAGATTAGATTTCTTTTTCTAGATCGAATGCAGTCGATATTAATCATCGAATAATATGCAACAAAATACGAATAGTAAATTTAATCGAATTGTTTTCTTGAAAAACAGAATGTTTGTTTTTTTTATTTAGACACTTCCAATGAAATAATTCTCGCGAAATTTAATTACACAGCACAAGATACTCATGAATTGTCGATTGTTAAAAACGAACGACTCGTGCTGTTAGATGATTCACATTTGTGGTGGAAAGTTAAACGTTTCGAAACGGATGAAACAGGGTAGGAATTTGATAATCGGAAAAGAATGATGTTTGTTTGTTTTTTTTTGTGCCTGAAATAGATATATTCCGTCGAACTTTGCACGACGTGAAAAACGTTCATTATTAGAGAAAATCATTTCGAAACGAATTAATAAAAAATCTCCCCTATCAACTGCAGAACCGACGAACGATCGAGTTTTGTCGTTAGCTTTAGTCAAATTTCGGTACGATGCTGAAAGGTTAGATATTTTGTTTGTTTTGAATTGAAGAATGACAAATATTTCGTTGATATTTTGTTTTTCAGTGAAGATGAAATTAGTTTGAATAAGGGCGTTTGGGTGAATGTTCTGCAAAAGAAAAATGATGGATGGTGGCTTGTACAATATGAAAATCAACGTGGTTGGTTCCCATCGAATTACGTCATTGAAGTAAAATTTTAAGACAACAAAATTTTTGTTTTTATAAATTTGGTTTTTAGAAAACAAACGATGGTCTCAATTCTGTTTCTCTATTAAATCAATTAAAATATCCTCATTCATCCTCATCTTCCAACGGTCTTTCATCATCCAGCAGTGCCAATTCCAATCTAATCGATTCCGAACAAGCTAACAACAACAACACTAATCTCTCGCAAAATCGTCATAATTCTCATCCGACACATATCCTTCCAAGCAATGACGAATATGCATTCGTTATAAAACCATCGAAATTCGCTCATTCCGATGGTAAACTCGATACATGTCTAACATCCTGTCCAACAAAGAATAGTTCATGGTCTGGTTTGATGCCCTACGAAAAAACCAATTCCGAATATACATCATCATCGATTATCGATGGTCTACAAATGTTAACACTGAAAAATCGAAAACATAATTCACCCTATGAAAATCAAGATTGGTTCTTTGGAACGATATCACGCGATGAAGCCGAACATTTACTCAAGATCTACGGTAATGAACAAGGAGAATATCTTATACGAAACAGTGAACGAAAATTTGGCAATTATTCATTAAGTATAAGAGAAACTCACGAAACAATGCGACATTTTCGTATTGAATATCAAGAACAAACAGCAACATTTCTCATTGGTAAACGTTCATTTACCACGTTACGTCAATTAATCGAACACTATCATAAACATCCTATTTATGATGCAAATCCAGCGAATAAACTCTATTTAACAAAGCCTTTAATAATTCACGAAACGAATTCTCAATTCTAAAACAATAATCGTTTGTAAATAAATACAAAAAAGCTTTTTTTTTCTTTCTCTTGTTTTTTTTATCTGTACGCTCAAATCAAAGAATATTTGTGTGTTTTTTTTGTATTTAAATAAAAAAGAATCAAAAGTTCGTTGTTTCATAGAGAAATATCGATTAAAATACTCGGTAGGAGATCTAGTTTTTATTTTTTTTCAAAAACAAAAAAAAAAGAATTTCAAATTCATAAATTAAATTTCTACGGACAGATGAAATTCAATGCGAATAAACGAACAAAAAAATATCTTCATCTGACAGTGATCTCTTTTGTGTACGTATCGAGATTTTATTTACATCATTCAAATCGAGATTTGTTTTTGTAATTGAATCGATCCTGAACGTAAACGACGCATTCGATTTGGACTCGGACCTGAAAATAAAAAAATGCGATTTTAAAATGAAGAACAAAAAAAGGCCAACGCGTTTATTTACCTATATAACTTAACATAACGGGAAGAAAAATGAGACCATGTAAAGCACCAAATGAAACAATGCACATAAACATTCGAAAATAAAATACATGAAATAATTGAGAATGTGAAAAGCCAAGCACGACGATGCCTCCGATTTTGGTTAAAGTGATGCCACTGAATACCTGAGAATAGAAAATAAAATCGACAAAATTCGAATATTTTAGAGTTAAAATGAATGAATTTACCGAACTGCCCATATCAGCAAGTGCGTGTTCGGCACGTTTCAAACGTGAACGTTGAGTTGATAGGACGAAATCACGACTTATATGTGCGCAAAATTCCAATGATATGCCAACTGACATAACTAAATTGACAAGTGAAACGGCATTGAGTTCGATATTCCAGAGATACATCATTCCAATCATATCGCACGTGATCCTGAAATGAAATGAATTGAAAATCGAGTCTGTTTTTTTTTGAATAAATCTTTTTACATTGTTATTGTGAGTGTGATGATAAATGCTGAGATAATATCAAATCCGAGAAGAATAAATGTGACAAGGAAAATAGCTGTTGCTGAAATAGTTAAGTTCATGAATGTATCTTGCCAAATGGTAAGATATTGCTCGTAGAAAACATAGAATATACTAAAAAAATACATGAATATAAAGAAACAAATCGAATTCAAACGATTTTGTTTTACCTGTAAGGAAAAACTTCGACATTATAACCTGATTTTTGCAATTGATTGGTGATATTATTCGTTAGACTGTATGCTTGTTGCATAGCATCGATGAAATCATTTGAATTAATCAATAGACTATGATAACCCATGATTAAACTCGTTTCAACTGTGCCAGTTTGTTCGTCTAATTTAACACTATTGCCATGTGCTGCATGTCCACCTTTGGCACATTTTATATTCGGATTATCTTTTAAAAAGAATGGTAAATATTGATTAAATTCTTGTTCGGTTATTTTATCTCGAGATGTACTCGACATGCACGCATGACATTGAGCATCGGCTGGAGCATTTGTCGAACAGAAATCCATTGTATTTTCATACAAACGACAGCATGGTGTTGAGCCACGATGACGTAACCAATCGTAATAATCATCGAGCCATGTCGTACCGATTTGTGCAATTCGAGTTTGTGATGGATTGAACGATGCAAAACCTAATTGATTCGCGATTGAATTCGAAGCACAACCTGCACTTGAACAAATAATCTGACTGGAATTAAGATTGGCATAGTTGACACCTGGCTTGATGATAAAATAAACCGGTGGTCCAACAGCAAAATATTCTTTGAGCGCTGAAAAATAATCGATCATGTACGAATCTTTAGGCATGGCAATGTTTTGTTCTAGACCAATTTTAACATAGGGTATCAATGCAATACTGATTGCTAACCAAGTAAAAAATAGAAAAATAACGACTGGTCGTACGTAATCATTGAGAACAAATGGAGCATAATATTTTTTGAATATTCGATGAAGAAGACCATGTGTTTCTTGTTGTTGTTTTTGATTAATATCATTATCTTCATCGTTTGTTGGTTCCGTTGCGACAGGCGTCGTTGACATACGAACACAGCAGAATAGATCAAATCGATTTGATAATGTTCGTTTTTGATCCAATGTAATTAATGAAACAAAAACTGTAATTTGAAGAAGAAAATCAATGAGAACAGACATGGCTGCATATAAACTAAACAATCGAACGGCTGGCATCGGCGTTAGAGCACCGAGAAAGAATGCAATACTCTCGGCTAACGACGTCAATAACATGGCTGGGCCAACACGGCCAACAATTCGGCCGATTTGACTTTCGACATCTTCGTCCGGTTGACGATGATCTCGTTGAATCGTTTGAGTTAAAATAAATATATTATCAACACCGACGGCTAACACCAAAAATGGAATGACTTCGAAGATAATTAATGTTGTCGGTATTTTCATGTAGGAAAATATGCCGACACTTGCCCAAACACTGAGAATAACTAATGTTACGCCAGCGATGCCCAATGAAACTTTCATATCGACGAATAATGTTCGAACATTTCGTATTCGTCCTAATGCAATTGCAATGTAGAAAAACATAATTAAATACGAAATAACAACAGTTTTAATATCGGAATTTGATTCACGTTCGATTTCATCTTCGATTGAACGTTCGGCTCGGTATTTCACGTCGAACCATTTCGATTGGTATGTTTTCATAAAATCCAAAAATGTTTTCTCCCACGCAAGTGCATTTTCTAAATCTTTGCCATGTTTTTGATTTCGAATAGTTATTGTTATGATCAAAGCTTGTGCTTTCGTATAATCCGGTATATTATCAACAGTTGGAAAGGCGCCAAGAACCATATACGGATCGATTGGTCCGCCGAATTGTGCCATACATGTTTGTTGAAAGGATTTGGTCTTTTGTGTTAATGGCGCTTGCATACATTCGAGATATTGAGTTGAATATAATGATTCGTTGAGGAGAAATGTAAGATTATTTTGATGATATTGAAATAGAGAAAATATTGCGCAATGAGTATTGTCGGGCTCGAGAGGTTTGAAACAAGTTTGACTGAGAGAAATGCGTTCGCCAGTTTTTGATTGAGCTTGAAGATTTTCGATAGTTAATTGTAAACGAAGAGCATCGACGAGAAAATTTCGTTCGTAAACAGGACCAAATCGATGTTTTTCGACGGCTTCTAATGGAGTTTTATAATCAAGAACAACATTGACTTTGTTCTTTGGAACGAGGATTAAATGTGTAATACGATAGAATGGCCTAAATAATCGATTATACAAAATAAAACAAAAAATTAAATCGTCGAGTTTTACCCGAATTTATCATCGAAATAGGCTTTTTCTAAACGAGCACGAGAATTCGATGCGACCCAAAGATCGACTGGATCAGTAGTGACTGTATAATATCGACTGCCGTAGCATAAAACGAAGAGAATCGAAAGAACAGGTACGATCGTGTATTTTGGATTGTAAGCACAAAATCGTCCGATACTAAATTTGAAATATAAATAATTGTTTTTTTTTGGCTGAAAACTAAAAATTTTTTTCTCAACATACGATGTGAATATTTTATGAAGTTGATCATCGATTTTAACACCTAATCGTTCTAATAAACCAATTTGTTGATCATCAAACGATACTTCAGATCCTTCTTCATCATCGATTGGAATATGTTCGCATTCATTCGAACGATGTTTTTCATTGTCGATCGATTTTGTTTGTTCGACATATTTTCGTTTTTTTGTCGTTCGATTCCATACACACATAAGAACATTAACAATAATAAACATAATTAAAAATAAACTATATAAAACAATCGACGCTATTGTAATACGATGGAAATTCGATATTTGATATTTAATGTGTTCTATCAGAGAACTATTCGCTGAGATTACGTGCTCGACTTTTACAGGGGTTATTTTTGGACACATAGTTGTACAATCCTGAATGAAAATAACAATTTTTGTCTCTTTTTTTTTCGACGCAAATTAGGATAAATGTTATTTACCATGCATGTGCACTTTTGGCCTGAAAAATGAGGCAAACGAACTTCTTCATCGCATGCGAACATCTTCGATTTTAATGGATGAAATTCTCGTTTAAATTGTGTATCGAAAGTAGTTTGATTTCGTAAAACGAACTCCATTCGAATTTTTGAATAGTCGTTTTTCAAACCGAGAAACTCGAGCAACTTTGGAAGTGTACATTGACGATTTGCGGTATTGCAAATCGTATCAATTGCGTATTGAAAATTAATACGAACATTCCTGAAGATAAAACAAAAGATGAGATTGGATCATTTTCTCAGGTATATTTTCATTTACCAGCATGAATCGAAAAATGTTTGAGCAGCTTTTTCTGACATATAATATCGAACTTTCTGAACGACTTCAACTGTATCCACAGGTGGTGGTGGTGGCTGAATTGTCTTAACTGGTTTTGATTCTTCTGCTGATTTTTCTTCTTCTTCTTCTTCTTGATTTTCTTCTTCAGGATCGACATAATCCTGTAGAGCCCAATCAGAATGAACTTGTCCCTCCTCTTTGTTCTCAGATGTTTGGATTACATTCGATCGTGTGATATTAATTAACTCCAAGGGCCAAATAAATTGATCTTGTTCAGGACTACATGCCATTTCGCAAAGAACTCGTAAGAAATTATAATAACATGATGGACAACGACCGATAACATTATCGAGTATTTCAGTACGTTGTCTTAATTCTGTTAATTGATTTCGATCGCAACATAAATTCGGAGATACACCTGTCAATATAAAAAAAAATAAAATGAACTTTTTTGTTTCGATAGAAATCAATTAAAAAAGACCTTTTTCTGTATGGAAATGTGGACAAACTTCATTTAATAATGGAACATCTTCTAATGGCAATGGTTTCGGCAAACCATTGATATACAATTCATTATAACCCTGACGTATTCCATTATACCAAATACAATTCGAATTAATTAATGGAAGATTAACGATTAAGAATAAAATTAAATATTGATACATTTTATTTTAACCCAAAATCGAAACGGCACGCTTCACTAATATATATATATATATATATATAATTTGAAATAAATGACGTCACGTTGTCAGAATGATTGATCAACGATCATTGACAGACACCGCGTATATATACCGATGAGTAACTAAAACAATTTTTTTGTGCGGAGGAAAGTAACGCCTTGTATGTCGATTCTCTCTCTTTTTTTCTCTTTTTCTATTGTAGAAAGTATGGTCCCATCATCAGCTGTATTTACAACGCATTCATTCTTTTCTTGTCGTTTCGAAATGTATTAACCAATCAATAGCGTTTCTAAACATCGAACCATACGTTTGTCTTGTTCTGTTTATTGCGTCGGTCCTACTATAGTTTCTCGTCTTCCTCATTCTTCTTCTTCGTCTTTTCCTTTGCAACGTGATTACATTTACATATCCCCTCCCACCACATCGTTTTCTTTCTTTCTTTATCTTCGAATATGACACATGAATGTAATGTTATGCATGCATAAATGTTTTTTTTTCTTTCTCGTGTTGTGAGGTTGGTGTTTTGTTTGTTCTTTTAGACAGACATTGTTTCACAGCACTGTTTCTATAAACAACGAACATAGTTAACATGCCATGATCGTCAGATCATGGTTGTTTTTTTTACAAGCGAAAATAGAAGAATATCATGTCCGGCGACAATATTTGGATAGATAGTTTCGCCATTGAATGAATTCAATGGAATGAAATCGATTTTCAGGTTCCATTGATCGACGAGATAATTGAGCTTCAGCATTGTACTTCGACTAGAATTTAACGTAATGAAATTGAAACAAAAAGATCGATATACCTTCGACGTTCGATTGTACCGAGGAATTTCAATGATGTTTGTCCGTATGTAAACAATTGATCGAGTAGAGCTATGATCGTTTCAAAATCTAAATAAAACAATACAATGAGTGTCATTCGTTTTTTGTTTTGATACGAAATCTGTTCGAACCTTTTTTATGAAAGAAAATATCTGAACCAAAAATAAAATCGATATTCGTTGGAAAATATTTTTCGATTAAGTCTTTGACACTTTTCTCAGCGTACCAATCGAGTGACTCAATTCGAATACGATCAGCTATCATATTGTTTGCCGACAAGGTTTGACGGATTAACGGAAGCCATTGATCAACTTGAGGGTTATCACATAAAACGACTGTTTGAGCACCGATTTTAGCTGCAACTAAGCCGGGTAATGATGTGCCTGCACCGATCTGAAAATTTAACAATAAGATATACGTATGGTTTCGAAATTTTTAACATCGATTAATTCTCTATACTTCAAGAATATTTTTGCCAAGAAAATCATTTCGATTATACCAAATATATTGGGCGAGAATAGGCGAACATGGCCAAAGATAAAGGCCGTATGATGTTGAAGTATCGAATGTCTGTCAAAGAAAAAACATGAACGAGAATTTCGAATGCATAATATTTATTTAGTATCAGGTTCATATAATTTACTTCGACTATATTAACAGTTATTGCTTTTTTCTCATTATTCTCATCAGAAAATGTTAACTGACGAGTTGAATACGAATTTGTCATCGTTCTTGTTTCAATTTCATTTTTTGTTGTCACTTTTACTGGCTAAATCTATTCTCCATAAATGTATGAAACACATATAGGTGTCGTTAACTAATATACGGCATAAGTATTATTATTATCAACTATAAAAACTTTCGAGTGCCTTATAAGGAAGTTATTTAATCTATCTTTAATTTCATGATTTTTGCAGCTGCTTGGGAATAATATATCTTATCTTCTATTCTCTTCTCCGTGATTTCTGAAAAAGTCCAAAGATAAAAGTTGGTCAAAACAAATAAAATCTCTCATGAAATTACAACTGAATGTCGCACTATAAAAGCCTCTTAAATCTTCCAACGAAATATTTCAGTTGAAACGAATACATGTCCGACACAGATAATAAATCGTCCATGAACAATGAAAATCTAGTTCAGTTTTTAACAGTTTCATACAATCCATCTTCTCATCCAAAACAAATTTGTTTATTAGATTCAAATGGTCAATCAATTCTCTATACATTGATACCAGGCAATCAGTCCAATTCACCTTCGATGTTTTCACAAGGAGGATCACACAACATCGGTGCTATTCAAAACCGAATTGTTTGTTTTATTTGTGGTTTACCAGCTGTTGAGAAATGCGGCTATGAATCCTATGGAACAGCACCATGTGGTCGTTTATTATGTTTAGAACATGTCATGGAAATGCAGATTGGTAATGGAAGATGTTTCGTTTGTCCCGAGCACTTCGAACAAAGATGTCAATGTAACATTTTATAAAAGATTTTTCTATTGTATCAATGAAATTTAAACAAGCAAAAGAATAATTAAGAAAATAAAGTCTGTTTTTTTTCTAAAGAAATCTTTCGATAGATTTTATGTTAAATCTATTCTATTATATGAACATTTCAATTTCAATATGAATCAGTAATTGCGTAAGACATTTCGGCTAAACTCTAGAATATACGAGAACGAACGGGTTTTAAATCCAAATAGTAATTTTTTTATCTTATCTGTGTTAAATATGTTAATAAAAAAACATTTCCTGTTTTTAAACTTATATAAATCGAGATAGTAACTCTGCTAAACTCATTCTTATTATAGAAATTAAATTCTAAATGATACAAATCGGGTTAGTAAAATATTTGATCTTTTTCTC